>Ga0208644_1000520_pt1 | contig 33449 bp, 45 predicted proteins | sample VirMetDEL_Nov_18_FD_184517 | JGI IMG/M metagenome (GOLD analysis project Ga0208644, IMG submission 184517) | Aqueous microbial communities from the Delaware River and Bay under freshwater to marine salinity gradient to study organic matter... | ecosystem: Environmental > Aquatic > Marine >...
CAAAGCTAATGACTTCGCCGCGCTTTGTTAAATGGCTTGCGTCACCAGTTAATTCGACCAGCGAAATTGGTGGGAAGATTGGTCAACTCTTAGCTATCGCCGCAGAAGAACAATACATTGCTGAGGAGGTATATGACTTTATTGAGGCTTTGGGGCCGCAAGAAGGTGTCCGGCAATGAGTTTTTATGATATAAACGCCCAAGAGGAACAGGCACAATGACCATTTCTAGCACAACTACAGAAGTGATTTATACGGGCGATGGTTCAACGACCGCCTTTCCGACGACTTTCCCGTTTTTTGGCACTAGCACAAGCGCCGAATTGACCGTTATTGAGCGCGTTATTGCGACGGGTGCGGAGACGACAAAATCCAACGGCACCGATTTTACGGTGTCCGGCGGTTCTGGCACGACCGGAACCGTTACCGCTGCTGTAGCGCCAGCCAACACGGTTAAATGGCTTATCAAGCGCAACACGACCAAGACCCAAGAAACGGATTATGTTGAAAACGATCCCTTCCCGGCTGAAAGCCATGAGGATGCGCTTGATCGTTTAACGCTTATCGCTCAAGAGGCGGCGGCGGATGGTGACAAAGCGTTTAAGTATTCAGACACGTACAGCGGCGGCGCATCAACGACTGTGCCTGATCCGAGCGCGGGGAAGGCGCTCAAATGGAATGCTGGAGCCACAGCCCTAGAGAATTCAACCTACGATCCTGATGAACAGGCGACATTAGCAGCAGCAAGCGCGGCGGCTGCGTCTGCCAGCGAAACGGCTGCTGCTGCGAGTGCAAGCGCCGCCGCTTCATCTGCGAGTGCGGCCTCGTCGTCGGCGTCTGATGCCCAATCTTTTGCAACTCAGGCCCAAGCTGCGGCTTATGGATGGGTTTCAATCACGAACATCACGACCGGCACGACGAACCTGGAAACGACCGACACGCGGAAATACTACAAGCTGGACGCCAGCGGTGGCGCGATCACGATCAACCTTCCGGCCATTGGCAGCGACGAGGGTATGGTGTTCCGCTTTGAAGTTGTAAACGCCGACAACACCATCACCATCGCCCGCGACGGGACGGACTACATCAACGGCGTCAACGGCAACTACACCCTGTCGAATGTTGGCACGATTATCGACTTCATCTCGGACGATGCCACGCCAGACAACTGGCTGGCTTCCTTCGCTTCCAATATCCAGGCAGACGGCACGACTATCTCACAATCGGGCACCACGTTTTCGGTGGCGACGGGCGGCGTTGACAGCGCACAAATCGCGGACGGCGCGGTTGACCCGGTTCACATAACCGGCTCCATCAACGCGCAGACCGGAACGACCTACACGTTCGTCATTGGTGACGCCTTCAAGGTCGTGACTTGCACGAATGCGTCGGCGGTGGCGGTGACGATCCCGCTGAACGCGAGCGTGGCGTTCCCGGTCGGGGCGCGGATCGACGTAATCGCTGGCGGCGCTGGCGCGGTCACAATCACGGGCGATACGGGCGTCACGGTCAACGGCGTGTCGGCTGGCGGGGCGGCGATCAGCAATCAGTATTCCGGCGTGTCTTTGCTCAAGACGGCAACGGACACCTGGATCATGTTTGGCGACCACGCGGCGGTGGCGTAAATGGCGACCAAGATCACCGACCTTCATCCCGATTTTGAATACCAGCAGCGCAGGCTGTGTTCGCTCATGCTGCCGCCGGTGGGTATCATGGGCGGGCAAGCGCCGTGGGGTTTCACGACGCCCAATTCTGCTCTTATGGATGGCGTCGATGATTACTTTTCACGGACGCCAGCAGGTGCGGGAACTTTAACGAAGCACAGCACAATCGTTGTCTTGAAACGAAATATCTTTGGCACCTACCAGGGGATTTTTTCGTCAACGGCAACGTGTCAGTGTTACTACAACACGACGAACGACACGATTGTTTGGGCCGAAGGCGGAGGGTCGCGCACCGTCACCAACGTCTTTCGGGATACGCAATACACGATCCTTGAGTTTATCTGGGATAGCGGGAATGCGACAGCCGCCGACCGAATGAAAGTTCGGATCAATGGCGAGGACGCGACTTACAGCGCGACAACTGATCCGGCGTTGAACGCGAGTTCAGCTTGGAACAGCACCGGGGTCCACAATATCGGACGGACCCAGCACGTTGCCTCACAATACCTTGGCGCGTATTTGAGCCTGTTTGCGTTTTTGAATAATACGCTATTGGACCCGACCGACTATCTCGTTTCGACAGGGCCGACGGCGGAACTAAAAGCGTTCAAGTCGCTGGTCGATGCGGCGGGCACGAATAGCTGTTATCTCGATTTTTCTAACGGCGCGGACTTGGGCGAAGATCAGTCGACCAACGGTTCAGATTGGACGAACAACGGTTCGATTACGCAGTCAATCGACACGGCGTCAGATTATCAAGGCGGGGAGCAGGGGAGCGGCCTTACATTTAGCGCGATCAATTATTCTGCTCCCGGCGCACCGACGAACGGGAACAGGACGGCGACGGGCGATACTGGGTCGTCAAACAATGAAGGTGCGCTTGGCACCCTATATTTTGACGTTGAAGAAAATTGGTGGATTGAATTTGACGTAGACGCCATTGGATCAATTTCGTTTCTTGGCCTCGCTGATAAATCAATCGTACCGACAGACGGAACCGACAATCAAGTCGTCGCGACAAGCGGCACGGTTGCTTTGTATCGAAGCGACAGCGGCAACTTCACAAGTGGTGGAGTTTCAGGTTCTGCCTATGGTGCGACGTATACCACGGGCGATGTTATCGGCGTTCACATTAGCGGCGGGTCCGTCACGTTTTATAAGCAGACCGGCGGCACTGGTTCATTCGTTTCCCAAGGCGTTGCGGTCAGTGGCCTGACGGGATTTTGGACGATCAACGCTTGTGGTTACGGAACACCGCAATGGACGATCCGCGTTTTTGAAAGCGAGTGGGGCAACGGCTCGCCGCCGACCGGTGCGAAGTCAATCAACACCGCGAACCTGACGAAATCTGAAACGATTGTTTCCGATCATTTTTCAGTGACTGCATATGCCGGAACGATTGCTACAACTGGAACGCAAGAGGTAGATACAGGGCTAACGAATGCCAACGCAATTATAATTAAGAACCGCACCACGGCTAGAGACTGGCATTGGTACGATACGTTATTTGGATACGCTAATGGCTATTGGTCGAGCAACACGGCTGGTGGATACACAACATCGGCGGGTAATGGTTATGCTTCTGGTCAATCTGCTGGAACGGTCACGCTGACAAGTGGTGGGACGGATGCGCTTAACGTCGCCAAGACCAGCAACAATTATATCATGTACGCCTTCAATTTACCGGACAGCGAGACGAACACGGACGGGGACATATCTTGTGAGTGGATATGGAACGCAACGCTGGGGGTAGCCATTGGGAAGTACACCGGAAATGGCTCTGCAAGTCAGACCATCGGCATCCCCTCTGCTCTACAAGCCTTGGGCGCGCCGTTTATGTGCTGGTCGAAAGAGACAACAGACGGAGATCACCCCGCTGTTTACCATGAAGGGTATGGCGTTGGTTATGGCTATTTAAACTTACCCAACGCTTTCACCACCACTGCAAACAAGTGGCCGGTTGCCCCATCATCAACCGTTATTAACTTAACTAACCAAGTCGAAGTCAATCAATCGACAAAGGTCCATATCTTGTGGGTCTTTTGGGAAACCGATCTTTGCAAGAAAGTACAATATGAAGGCAATTCAAACGCGGATGGTGCCGTCGCTTACTTTGGTGGCGCTTCGGTGTGGATGCTCCAGAAAAACGCGGACGCCGCAACAAACTGGCACTTGACGGATAACGTCCGCGATACAGAAAACGTGATTGATAAAGGTTTATACGCGAACCTTTCAGCCGCCGAATTTACCTTTACCATGCACGATGTTCTCACGAACGGCGTAAAGCTTCGAACGTCGAGCTCGGCTTTCAACGTCAACACAAATATCGGCGTTGCAATCGTTCAGCCACCTCCCGCCGGGGCCGGTCAGTTGAGAGCAAAATAATGGAATACTTGGCAATCATCATCGCCACAATCATCTGGCGGGTTTACGACGGTCGCGGCTACCGCCTGTCCGAAGCAATGGGGTGGACGCTCGTATTCATTATCGGTTCGGGGATTTCGGTTGGGCATGACGCGCCGACAGGGCTTTATAACATCGCCGTCAGCGTAATCGCGTTCTGGTGCATCATCAGGGGCTACGACCGGACAGTTGACCCCGAGGGCTGGCGGTCCTACCGCGTGATGGCGTGGCGGTCGCTTCCCGCTGTTCTGATATTGCCGATTGCAATGGGTCACTTTTGGGCGACAGGCCGGTTCCTTGGCGACTTTGTTCTAATCACCGCCATGTGCTTTGCGGCGAACCTTACGCAAGTCCCGCTGCGCCGTTACCAGCTTCGCCTTGAGGCGTTGGAGGACGCCCGCCGCAAACGCTTTATCGCGGAAGGTGGTTTCATGGATGATTACAAACCGGGTCTTATTGCTCGCTACATCGCGCATTTCTGCGAAGGGTGGGAAGCCGCGTGGATCGGTGCGGCCATTGCACTGAGGGGGGGCATAGCGTGACGGCCCACGGGGAGAAAAACCGGAGAGACGACGGATCAACGCGGGAATTGATTGATCGCGTGGCAAACAAGGCCGCCCGTCAGGCGGCGCAAGAGGCCGTCCCTACGGCAATTGAAGCGGCATTCAAAAGCCTTGGTATGGACGCAACCGACCCGCTGACCATGCAGAAAAACATGGCTTTCCTGGAAGAAAGCCGCAAGCGGTGTGAAAAGTTCTACGGGACCATGTGGGATAATTTGACAGCACTTTTCTGGCGGGTAATCCGGTGGTTCTTAATCCTGGCCGCTGTCGGCCTCCTTGCCGCGATGGGTATGAAGATAGACGCCATCAAGGCTCTTTTGTTGAATTGGATCGTGTGATGCGCCGTTTTTTGATCGGCGCTTTTCTAGGTGTTCTGCTTGTTTTTGCGTCGGCTGTATTCGCGGGCGGCTTTCAACCCGGGATGCAAATCCCGATAAACGGCGGGTGCAGCCGTGACGCTGCGGAGACTATAGCGGAGGCGGATGCCCAATCAGAAATTATCGCAGACCGCGTTCTCCGCGCCTTTATACAAAGCGGGGATTGCCGATTTTCCAACGCCGTTTTCGGTGCCGTCGTTAAGGCGGTCATCATGGAATACAAGGATTATAGCGGCGAGCCGACGCAGTTGTTGCAGGTCCATATTCCCAACAGTCCCGGCGGCCCGTTTCTCTACGTCCTTGTTATCTCCAAACTCGCCGACAAATTCCCAAAACAGTCACAGGGGCTTTGATGTGGTAGCAACAGCGCGATCAGAAGAAAAGCTGCGCGAGGTATACAAGTCCTATCTCGCGCACGACGAGAACGCCACAAAGACCGGCAAGGCGTTGGGAATGAATGAATCAACCGTCCGCCGTCATGTGAGAGAGTTCAAGGAGCGATGCTTACCATTTCGGGATGACGTTGTTGAACTTCCCAATTTCCCTGATGACGATGTTGATGCGAAAACCATACTCGACACGATGGAAAAACGCTTCGCGAAGCGTCAGGACCATCACAGATCGCTGCATTGGTTTCCAATCAAGGTCAAGTCGGACCTTCCTATAGGGGTCTGCGTCTTTGGCGATCCCCATTTGGGATCAAACGGCTGCAATGTTTCGCTGTTACGGCGCGATTGCAAGCTGATTTCCGAAACGCCAGGGGCCTACGGAATCAACATAGGCGACACCGTTGACAACTGGGGCGGGCGTCTTGTTCGGCTCTATGCGGAAAATGACGTTTCCAAGGCGACGGAACGGAAGCTTGCCGAATGGTTCCTGAAGGATTCCGGCGTCAAGTGGCTCGTATGGCTTGACGGCAACCACGATACAATGGGCTCCGGGTTTACCGATTATATGCGGGCTATCAACGGGTCCATTGTTCCCATGATCGACTGGCGCGCACGGTTCCGTCTTGTGTTTCCAAACGGGAAGGAGTGCCGGTGGGACGCGGCCCATAACCACAAGGGCCATTCCATGTGGAACGAATTGCACGGCCAGGAACGCGCCGCTTATATGGATGAGGATGCGGATATTTATGTCGCTGGCCATCACCACACCTGGGCGACGAAGCGCAAGGAAATGCCCAACGGGGCGATTGCGAACCTTGCCCGCGTCCGGGGCTACAAGTGGATCGATGACCACGCCGACCGGCACGGGTTCAATTCACAGCAGAACGGCGCATCCATCATGTTCGTTATCCGCCCGAAGGCCAAAAGCGCCGTCGAGTTTGTCCGTATGTTTGAGGACATTGAGGACGGCTGCGAATACCTGAAAATCATAAGGGAAAAAGATGGCCGATGACGGATTGGATACATCATGCGGTGCGCAATGCCCGACGTAACTGAAATCAAGGGCCGGTCCCTTTGCTTCGCGGCCTTTGAACATTCCAAGGGCCAGTTCGCGTTGTGCGAAAAGATTAACGGCAAGGTCAAGACTATGACGCTTCTTGACCGCGATGCCGTCAAGCGGCTCTGCCGCAGCGGGCTTGATCTGCTTATTGAGGTTCCCGAGCGCGAATATAGGGAGGAATACTTGTGAGCGATTGGCCTTATTTTTCGGAAGTTGACAAGCGCATGGATGGCGATTTCATGGACAAGCTGATTGCGCTGCGTCAGGACTTGGGCTTCGCGCTGCCGGTCAATTCCTCATTCCGCGACCCGGAGCACAATAAGCGGGTAGGCGGGGCAGATAATTCCCCGCACCTGTTGGGCCGTGCGGTTGATATTGCTGTTTCCGGTGAGCGTGCATTCAAGGTTGTCCAGGCCGCGCCCCGGTTCGGCTTCGTCGGGATCGGCGTCAAGCAGCACGGCCCGTATGAGAAGCGCTTTATCCATCTTGACGATTGCGAGAATGTAAACGGCCTGCCCCGGCCTTGGGTTTGGACATACGCATAATGTTACCAATCATAAGCGCCGTCATGCCCGTCGTCGGGCAAGTCATCGACCGCCTGTTCCCCGATACCGAAAAGCGGGATATGGCGAAACTCGAAATCATGGCGGAACTTCAAAAGCAATCCGCCGAAATCGGCAAGGCGGCGGCGGGGATTATCAACACGGAGGCCGCGTCCCAACATTGGTTAGCGGCAAACTGGCGTCCCTTGACAATGTTGACGTTCGTTGCCCTGATCGTGGCCCGGTGGCTGGGGTGGACCGCCCCCGGTATGAGCGAGGCGGAATATCTCAGCCTGTACGACCTTATGAAAATCGGCCTTGGCGGCTATGTCGTCGGACGCACTGTTGAAAAGGTCGCGCCTGGGCTGTTGGATAAGTTTACGACGAAATAATACATCGTCCTTATTTCGCTAGGTTACGCAAAAAACAGAATGCCGCGCCCCCGGTGGATCATTCGGAAAATGACCTCATCGGGAAGCCGGAACGGCGTCCACGTGGTTGTTAGAAGGTGGCGTCGAAAATTTCGCATGGGCTCGTTTACGGGTGAGAAAGGGCAGGCTGCGCGTCGGTTTCGCGAGGCCCTGTCGGCATCTGCTCCCAAGCCGGTGCGACTTCCCAGGCGGCGTGCTCCGGCATCTGCGGCGTCCCGCGATACTGAAACGTCAGCACATCACCGAACGCGAAGTCGTGCAGGCCGGATACAAGGTGACTGTCGATCCGCGCTTGGATCACGGTTTCGTGGTGAACAGCCGTCACAATGGCAAACGGCCACTCGCCTGGGAGGTGGACCTTGACGTGTTTTCCGACATTGAGTTTCATCGATCTATCTCCGCTTGTTATCGGGGTTAACTCACAATCCATTTCCAGACGGCTACCGCTTTACCAATCTCCCATGCAACCGCCAAAGCGACGGAGGCAACTGCCAAGACTAAAAGCAGCAGAACAACGAATGCCGCTATGGTCTGATCTTTCTTTGCTTTCATTTTCAAACGTCCTTTTCCTGGGGTTTCCGCCCACCCATTTCCGCAGCGGCGGGTGGGGGTGTCTCATGTTTTCTGCCTTCCAGCTTGGCGAGGGCGGCTTGTGCAACGTTGGCGCAAGTGTACCCGCGACCGTGCCCATCGCCGTGACCAAACCTTTCAATCTCCCGCAACGTCGCCGCCAGTTCGTCGCGTTCAGCCCGCAGCCGTTCGATTTCGTCGTGCTGTTCCGCGATCACCGTCCGCAAGCGCATAACTTCCTCAGCGTCAACGGTGCTGGTTCGGTCATTCGGGTGCGTCATCGGTCTTTTCCTCTCGCTTAATTTGGGGTTCTATTGTCACTCGCTCAAACGCCGGACACATCTCTGGCGTGTCCCAATTGTTCTGACCTAACTCGCAACCTGACCAATTAACATCGCTCTCAGTCAGGTTCATAAGGCAATCGTCGCATTCTTCAGCTCCGTCAACGTATGCCTGTGAGATAAGGGCCCAAACACGGCGATCAATTTCAGACTTAATGCGGCGCTTGTGATCCGGCCCAACGCTTGTGCTTTCAAGAGCAGCAGCCAAATATTCGTCCGTCAGATGGGCGAGGTCGTGTTTCATGGTTTTTACCAAACGATCATGCAAGCAACAAAGCCCGCAAGCATGATGGTTAAAACGATTGTTTCGCGGATCATTTGCTTGCACCTTCAATAAATGCCCGCTTCCGGGCGTTGCGTTCATTCTCGCCCGTGCCTTGCGAGGCATAGGCATTTGCCGCAATGATGGTTGCGCCCGGCGTTGTCGCGCATGTTTCCTTGCGCCATCGTGCGCCAGCCTTGCGCCAAGTGTCCCAAGCCGAGCCGGGTTTGCAGTAAGTCATGGTTTTAATGTCGTGTTTCATAAGTTTACCTTTATTGTAAAACCGCCCAGCCAAGGACGACAATCGGCCCCATGATCCCGGCGAAAACAACGCCAAAAACAAACAATTTCACTTCACTTCCACGATACGCGCAGGCTTCAAAAGCTCTTCTGCCTTGCGGCGGCTCATGCAGGACAATTCTTGAAGGCGGTCGGCGGCAGCATGGAATGTAATATGGCCGCGTTTGATTTCTTCGATCAAAATTTCTGCGTAAGTCATTTGTTCTATACCTCCCGGCATCTCTGTTTTGTGCTCCCTTTGATTAGGCAGCGCATCAAGGCGACCTTTTCGTCAAAATCAATAAAATGACGTTCGTAGTCGTCACGGTGCTTCTGCGCCGTTGCCGTGCTGGGGCCACTTCTAAGTGATCGCGCCAAGGCATTAACCGCGAGCGTGTGCTTGCGTTCGATTTGAATGAGAAGTTTGTTCATTTGCCCAGGCGTGTGTTTCGTGTTGGTCATTCGTCTTCTCCTTTTTTAAGATCAATGGTCGGCAGGGGCGCTTATTGCGCCGCTGCCATCCAGTACCCGTAAACCATCTTGTCTCGGCAATCCCAAGTGTCATGGACAACGCCATCTATTACGGCGGTGAAGTGTCTGGCCATCCGTGCAATGATGCGCCCGTTGGGCATGTCGCTATAGCGCGCCTTGCGCCCGATAAACTTAGGCGCTGGGTGCCAGACCCAACCGTGGCGCTTAAGAACCGCGTCAAAGTCATCTTTGTAGATTCCGTTACGCGCTGTTTTTTTGCCTGTTTTCGCGCTATGTGCTTTTGCAAGTTCATCGTAGCACTGCTTGTAATTAAGTTGCAGCGCGATTGCCATAGCGCGGGCGGCGCAATCGCCAGCCTTGCCCTTGAAGTAATGGCTCCTGCCGCCGTCTGTTTCGATGAAAGTTGTCATCTGTCGTCTCCGTTTGCGTTGTTTATGATGTGAATATATATAAGTTGGCTTAACCTGTAAACCCCTTATCGAAAAATAATTCGATTTTTTTTCGGGCGTCCTCAAAGCCGTTTCCCACGATAAACGTATGCCCTAACGCCTCGACGTATTCGCCCCACGATTTTTGATCCGGCGACAGCCTCCCGCCTTTCTCGCGCTTCATTTCAATCCATAAATTCCAAGCCGGAACGTGCAGATCAGACACGCCAGGCAAAACGCCCTCGGCTTTTAGCTTGGCGGCGACGATCTTATTGCGATGCCCGCCGTTCGGGATGGCGTATATTTTCACGCCACGATAAGTCTGCCGAAACCATTTAACCAATTCGCGTTGTTCTTCATGTTCTGACCTCATAACCAATCCCTTGCCAATACCCGATAAAATTTGCCGTCGCGCTTGTATTTCAAAACGCTCGGCGGCTCCGCGGCGTTCATAAGCCATGTCAGATCCTCAAGGCCAGCCGCCGCGTTTGTATCGACGCCAGCACTATTCGCTATAGCCCCCAAGGTTCGCAGCGCCTTTTGGCCCGCATATCCATCGTGCGTGATTGGCAAATATTCAATAATCGGATCGTCGGTCAGTGCACCGTAATACGACACGGCGACCATCTCCTTGCCGCTCGATCGACTAATATGCTTACGCCATGACCATCCCGACACGTTCATCTCTAACGCGTCCAAGCCCATAATGTCGTCGTCGTGGAGCTTCGCGCCTTCGTCTTTTGCTTCCGGCTCCGGGAACGGTTCGCCGCAAGCGGGGCATTCCTTGGCCGATATATGTACCAGCTCGTCGCAATTCTCGCAGACCTTTACCGGCGCTTCGCCTTCGCCTGATTTGCGGCCAGGATCAACCGCCGTGATCGGCCCATGCGTCTGCACCACACCAGCAAAGTCTAGGACGAGGCAATGATCTGTATGGCTTTTAGGACGCATACCGCGGCCTGCCATTTGAACATATAGAGACACACTCGCAGTCGGTCGCGCCATAACGAGCAAGTCAATGTCGGGATAATCGAAGCCGGTGGTTAGCACGTTGGCGTTCGTCAGCGCCCTAATCTCGCCTGACTTGAACCTGTGAATAATATCGCCACGCTCCCCGGCGGGCGTCTTACCTGTTATTGTTTCGGCGCTAATTCCCTGTTCTCGCAACTCGTCTCGAATGTGATAAGCGTGATCTACGCCAGTGCAAAAAAATAACCACGCTTTTCTGTCGCCAGCCAACCTAATCGCTTCGCGCACGATCTTTATGTTTTGGTCGACGGTATCGACCGCCTTTTGTAGTTCGGACTCGATGAACTCTCCGCCCCGCTTGTGAACGCCTTCGGTCGAAAGCGTAAGGTCCGTCACCTTCGACCGCAGCGGCGCGAGGTAGCCTTTATAGATTAGTTCTTCGATACTCACCGGCTCTATTAGATCGGCAAACAACGCCGGGGCATCGGTGATTAGTCCGTGGCCCAATCTGTAAGGGGTGGCCGTCAGCCCTATGACCCGTAGCTTCGGATTGATCTGCGTCAACTCGTCAATCAGCGTTCGGTATCCACCTTCCTGATTGTGCGAAACAAGGTGGCACTCGTCGATAATGACCAAATCAACGTGACCGACTAGCGCCGCCTTATTGCGTATAGACTGAATGCCAGCAAAGGTGATCTGATCTAATCGCTTCGAGCGCAGTCCCGCCGAGTAAATCCCAAGCGGTGCGTTAGGCCAATGCTGGCGCATCTTTTCTGCATTTTGCTCAATCAACTCTTTGACATGGGTAAGCATTAGAATGCGCGTGTCAGGCCAATTTTTCACGGCGTCCTTACATAGCGCCGCGACGATATGGCTTTTCCCCGATCCTGTAGGCAGCACCAAACAAGGATGGCCACGATTTGAACTAAGCCACGAATATAGCTCATTGATTGTCCTTTGCTGATAATCACGAAGCATCAGAACGGAATCTTTTCTTCCTCAATCATCCTGACCTCCTTCACCGTGGCGCCCGGAAATGTCTCGCGCACGCCGCGCACTAATTCGTGAGCGCAAGCATCGCCACCGACTATCAACTCTTGCGACGTAAAAACGTGAGCGTCACCTTCGCCGTTGCGAACATCCGTCCCGTTGATTTCGTAAACCGCCTCATGCGGCGATCCGCTATCCTTCATTGGCCACGGCACCAGATCAGGGTGCAACACATGGCTGGCGCAGCCGGTGCGCTGGTAGTCGACCGGGATGCCCTTGCTTTCCCATCTGGCGCACGACCACTCGCCGTCATCCTCTGCCGTCGCATGGGCGCAGGTGCGGCAGTTGACTTGCTTTGTTAGTTTTTCCTTATGGCAAAAGCTATGAGCCGGACACCATCGACAAAGGTACCAGCTAGGATCGGTCGAAATTGGATCGGGGATGCGCTCCGCCAGCGCAATGCGGTGGCCGCGCTCAATTAACTGCTTCGCGGCGGCGCGGTCCAGGTGTACGCGCTCTGTGTAAATGCGGTCATCGTCCTTGCAAACGGCAAAATATAATGCGCGGTCAACACCCGTACCACTCATGTAAAGCTGCATCTGGCACCAGTGCATCGGCTTGGATTTCTGAACGCCATTCTTCACCAGATCGTCAAATGACTTCTTGGAGTGCGTCTTAAACTCAGCAACGTGTCGCTTCTTAGGCGCTTCTGGAACGCCACCATCAATCATGCCGTCCGTTGACCCGCCGACGTGGGAACCGAAATCGACGTACTGCTGATGATTGGAGAACACCACCCCGATTGCCTCAAGGTCCTTAATGATGTTGGCTTCTTCTTCGCGTCCGCGTCGGAACAGTCTGAGAATGCGCCCGTCGAAATCCTCAATCACGGCCCAGCGGAACGATAACCAAAGCCACCTATCGCAAGGATGACCAAGCTGGCTTGCGCCAAGGTGAGGTCGCGGCGGTTCCTGCTGCGATTGATGGTGTTTATCAATTAAGTTTTGAATTGATATGTTTGGTTCTGGGATTGCCGTCATAGTTCTCTCCGAAAAAACGCCGGTCGCGGACCTATAGGCAAAATCCCACCGGCTCTGCCGAAGCAGCCATTCAATTACTTAGCCCACGGCGGCGATGCGGAAGCCCCTGCCGGAGCCGATTGCGTCGGTTGCGGCGCTACGGACCCGCCACCAATCGGCTTGAAGCCTTTAACATCGTTGCTGTCGCCATATTGTTCGTCGCGCTTGACGGACAGCTTGATCTGGAGATCTCCACCGATCAACTGATCAGTGTCTTTCAGTTCGCCCATGCCAATTGCGTCACGCATCTGGCGCAGCTGGCCGCGCCCGATTTTCTCGGCGGTCGGGTTCGGGTTGTTGATGTTGATGTTGGCGAACACCACGCGGCCCTCATGCGTCGGCCCTGTGATATCAAAGCGCATTTTGATATATTGGCCAGTTCCGGCTTTCGTCTGCGTCAAGTCGGCTTGGGTAATTTTCGCCGTGTACCAGCCAGCCGGTAGCGGCTCAAATCCACCGTCTTCTTTGTATTCTTCGTCGTTCAGGTCAAAATCAATGAAAGCCATTTGGCTTACTCCTTCTCTATGGTGAATGATGGGCGACCTGGCTTTGTCGTAATCCCGTCAAGTAGCAGGTCGGTGACTGACGGGTTTGTGGCTTTCCAGACGGCCATATTGATTTCCGGCTTCCACCGAAACAAAACGCTCAGTTGGTCGGTTATGCCGTTCTCAGCCGCGATTTCTTGAATACGGTCGCTGTCCACCTTGCGCGTCATGCGGCCCGTGATTTTGATTTTGTATTGCTCACTAACGGTCGGGTTGATAACGCCTTCTAGATCATCCGGGACGACAATCGCCTCAAGCAGTTGATCCTCAATCGACCGACGCCATTCTTGCGCTGCCTTCTCGCCTTCCTTGGCGTCAATCCATTCTTGAAGTAGAGGGTCAAGGTTGTTCATGTCGCGCCCCCAATCTTTTCAATGATCGCTCCGAGGTCGCATTGTTCCCAAGGTTCCAGCTTGCCAGACCGATCTTTCGCCTGCCAAAGCCCGTCTGTTTCAAGCATCAGCGCACGTTGCATGATGCCCTCGGCGTCTTTCTCAACACGCAGCGCGGCCACGATGTCAAAGAAATACGGTAGGGCTTGGCCGGTTTTATTCCCCGGCATCGACGGCGAGTAAAGTAGCCGACCCATTTCATCTTGGGTCTTTTCTAGCTTGGCGGAGAAATAGACGTTTTTATGGGGCAGGTCGCGAAACGAGCGAATGGCCTCCGCCATCGTCGTTTGCATCTCGCCATACGCTTGGCGCGGGTCTTTGGCCTTTTTCATTTCAGCGCCAAGGCAAACTTCGCCAATCTCTGAAATGCTATCCAAAGCAACCGATTGAAACTGCTTCGCTTCGTCGCTTCCAAGCAACCACGTATATGCTTCGCGCAAAGTCGCCATGTCGGTGATTTGGATGAACGGCAACCCGCTATCGGCAATAGAAAGCAATCCGCCTTCTGCTGATAAAATTACCGTATTGGGCAACGTAGGAATAAGCGAGGTTTTACCCGCGCCAGCTTGTCCGTAAACAAGAATTTTAACGCCGTCAGCTTTTACGGCGTTTGTGTTTTGCAAATTAATCGCCATCAGGCCATCTCCTTTTTTCGCGCTGTCGGACCATCCGTTCGCGCTTTCATGTTTACAAATAAATTAAGACGGCTTATATGTAAAGCCCTAAATGAACGGAGGACGAAATGAATATGAAAGACGTTCTGGCGTATTTTGGCACGCAGACGAAGCTAGCCGAGGCGCTTAATATCAGCCAAGCCGCCGTGGCTCAATGGGGCGATAAAGTCCCGCCGCTTCGGCAATACCAAATCGAGCGGATCACGAAAGGCAAACTCAAAGTATCTTAATTGAAAAAGGGAGCAAAGAGACATGAGCAAAAAAGATCAAATGACCTTTTTGAGCGATACAGAAGGAACCTTATGGGGAGAACATTGGCACGATATGCCTGAATTTACTCAGGATGACTTAACGCCAATGTATTCCATTACGGTTCATTTTGAGGACGAAAACGACTTAAAGGAATTTGCAAAACTTTTAAACCAAACCATCTTACCTACAACTCGCTCTATTTGGTATCCCGAGGCGGAAATTGGGAGAATGGCAAATAAGAGGTATCGTCATGAATCCTAAATATCCTGTGTATATAATCAGTAAAGGGCGATGGGAAAGCCGATTAACGGCCAAGTCTTTAGAGGCTATAGAAGTGCCATATTCTATTGTCGTGGAGCCGCAAGAGTATGATGAATATGCGGCTGTAATAGAGCCATCTAAAATCCTCACATTGCCTTTTTCTAATTTAGGGCAGGGTTCTATTCCAGCAAGGAATTGGGTATGGGATCATTCTATCTCTATTGGCGCAAAAAGGCATTGGATTTTAGACGATAATATAAATGGGTTTTTTCGCTTAAATAGAAACCTAAAGACGCCAGTGGCTTGCGGAACATGCTTTAGAGTAATTGAAGATTTTTCCGATAGGTATAAAAACATGCCCATATCGGGCATGAACTATTTTATGTTTGCAAGCCGCAAAGAAAAGAAAATTCCGCCGCTATACATGAACACTCGGGTATATTCGTGTATTTTGATAGAAAATTCCTTAGAGCATAGATGGCGAGGTAAATATAACGAGGACACCGACCTGTCTTTGCGTACCCTAAAAAGCGGATATTGCACAGCCCTTTTTAATGCGTTTCTTTGCGGCAAAAGCCAAACTATGACTATGAAGGGTGGCAACTCAGACGAGCTATATAAGCAAGATAAAAAAATGGACGGCAGATTATTGATGGCGGAAAGCCTAGTGGGGCAACACCCGGACGTTGCTAAAATAACATGGAAATGGGGCCGATGGCAACATCATGTAAATTACAAGCCTTTTCGAAAAAATAAGCCCATATTTATAGATGGATATAAACCTAAAGAAAAAATCAACAATTTCGGCATGAAATTGCAAGAATTAGACGGAGACGTGTGGCGAGATAGGCCCTATGAGAAACCTTATATTAACTACTTCAAAGGAGAAACCAAATGAAAATCTTAATCGCAGGTGGGTTGGGCTTTATTGGCGCTAATCTTTCGAGAAAATTAGCATCAGAGGGTCATGATATATTTATAGTTGACGACCTTAGTACTGGCCGGCACGTTAACAGGCCAGAAGGCGCTAAAATATATCTTGAGGATATTTGTAATTTCAACTCGAATATAGAGTTTGATCAGATTTATAATTTGGCTTGTCCGGCGTCACCTCCTCAGTACCAGTCTGATCCGCTTCATACTTTACGCACCAATACAGCTGGCGTCGTTAAATTGCTCGAAATCGCACGAGAATGCGGCGCGACTTTTCTTCAGGCATCTACTAGCGAGGTGTATGGCGATCCTATTATTCATCCTCAAACAGAGGGGTATTGGGGTAATGTCAATCCGATAGGACCAAGATCGTGCTATGACGAAGGAAAGCGAGTAGCAGAAACGTATTGCTATGAATATTTTAATACGGTTGGCGTTAATGTGAAAATTGCGCGTATATTTAACACTTATGGCCCATTTATGGATCCCTCAGACGGCAGAGTTGTGTCTAATTTTATATGCCAAGCACTAAAAAATGAACCAATCACAGTATATGGCGACGGCTATCAAACCAGATCGTTTTGTTATGTAGACGATACGGTAGATGGCTTAATATCTCTCATGAATATTTTTGACGATCATTTTATGGGGCCTGTGAATATCGGCAACCCTAAAGAAATTACCGTTAAAGACGCGGCGAATATTATCATTAGATTGACTGAAAGTAATTCTAAATTGTCGTATAAACCGTTGCCTATTAACGATCCTATAAGGAGAAAGCCTGATATTGAATTGGCTAAAGATCGGTTAAAGTGGTCACCCAAAACAGTTTTTGAGATTGGCCTCAAACAAACTATTCGGTACTTTAAAGAGGAGTTGAAGGTGGATGAGTAAAGGGGAGAATTCAACTTTAATATACTTAAAAAAACGCGCTAAAACACACGGCGATTTTCGGCACACGGCGGGAACAGCACAGGCGCTAAAGGAGATTGTCGCAGAATCCGCAGCCGGGAAGCTATCGCCTATTCAGCACGAAGCGCTAGACATGATCTGTTCGAAAATTGCGCGTATCTGTTGCGGCGACAATAACGAGCCAGATCACTGGCTTGATGTTCAGGGATACGCAAAATTGGCGGAGGACGAGATAAATGACTGACCTAACGCGCATCTTGCCGCCAGGATGGGATAGCAGGCCACATATTGACCCGCCAGAAGTGCAGCTTGCGCTTGCTATGCGTCAGGCTGGCATTGAGCCACCACCCGACCTAAAGATAGACGGGCAGCTTCACCGCTTCTCGACCAAGGGCCGCAAGAAAGATGACAGTGGTTGGTATATCATATTCCCCGACGAGCCACAGGCTGGCCGCTTTGGCTGTTGGCGTGACGGCATTGAGGCCAAATTCATCGCGGAAATGGACCGCGAAATTACCGCCACCGAAAATATGGCAATTATGCGGCGTCAGAACGAGGCGCGTGCCGAGCGGGATAGGGCGCGGGAACGCAAGGCCGAAATGGCGGCTGATACCGTCGCAAAGATATGGTCAGACGCCGGGGCAGCTTCGCCGGATCATCCTTATTTAAGCCAGAAAGGCATCCAGCCTCACGGCGCTAGGGTAACGGGCGACGGTCGCCTTATGGTGCCTCTGCTTGATAAGGACGGTGATTTATCGTCGCTTCAATACATTAGCGGCGATGGTGAAAAGAAATATCATCCCGGCGGTACGGCCAAATCGTGCTATTGGATCATTGGTGATTTAGATAAAGTGTTATATGTCGCCGAGGGATTTGCTACGGCTGCGACGATCAACGAGGTGACGGGCGAGGCTGTTGCTATATCGTACAGCGCCGGAAATATTCTATCGACCGTTGAGATTATGCGGGAACGGTTTCATTCGACGCCCATCGTGATCGTGGCGGATAATGACGAAAGCGGCGTCGGTAAGAATTATGCGGATCAAGCGGCGGCTAAATACGGGGCGCGGGTTGTCATGCCGCCGGAAAGGGGCGATGCGAATGATTTCGTAAAAGCCGGGCACGATCTTAACCTTCTTTTAAACCCACCAGCAACCGATTGGCTGACCAAAGCAAAGGACTTTTCCGCAGAACCCGCGCCGATAGCATGGCTGGTCAAGCATTGGCTTCAAGACAAGGCCCTCATTATGGTTCACGGGCCAAGCGGAGGTGGAAAAACATTTCTCGTTTTGGATTGGTGCTTAAATATCGCCTCCGGCTTTGATACATGGCACGGGAACAAGGTTCACGCCGGAACCGTTGTTTACCTGGCCGGTGAAGGCCACCACGGCCTTAGATCACGCGTTGCGGCTTGGCGTCAGCATCATGGCGTAGATGACCCAGATATGTACCTCTCAGGATCCGGCTGCGATCTAAACACGCCAAACGGCTATATGAAGGTTATCGAGGCCGTCAGCGCCCTGCCAGAGCCGCCTAGGCTTATCGTGGTTGATACCCTACACCGCTTCCTAGATGGCGACGAGAACAGCGCACAGGACGCTAAAACGATGCTTGATGCCTGTAACGCGCTCATGGCCGAGTTTAACTGTTCGGTGCTGCTGGTGCATCACACAGGCGTATCTGAGGAGGCGCAGCACCGCGCACGAGGATCGTCAGCATGGCGCGGCGCGTTGGAGATCGAAATATCCGTTACGCCGCCTAAACGCGAAGGCGATAGTATTCAGGTCATCCAGCGTAAGGCCAAGGATAGCGAAGTCGCGCAGCCTGTTTATGTCGATCTGATGCCGGTCGATATTAAAGGATGGAAGGACGAGGACGGCGAACCCGTTTCAAGCTGCGTCGTGACCGAAGGGGCGGCTCCGGTGAAGGTGGAGAAAGATCCACTTCAAAAGGTTAAAAAGACGGTCGAAGATTGCTGGCACGCTTCCGGTGAAGAGTATATCGGACGTAACCCATATGTTACAAGATCGGCGTTAGAGCATCTTTTAGATGGTAGAGGGTTAAGTCAAGCGACTGTAAAACAGTATTTAAAACCGACCCACGAAAAGGGTATTATCGGACCACTTTTAGCCGCTAAAGCAATCGAAGATGCAGCAAACGGATGGATCGTAATAGATGAAGATTGGCTGATCGGGTTCGTAAAATAAGGGTAACAAAAGGTAATTTTTAGGTAATTATTACGTTTTGTTACAATCGGCAGAAGTCTGCGGTTTTTGGGGTAACAAAAGGTAACACACCCCTTTAGGGGTGTTACCTTGTTACCCAACCGCAGCAGGCGGGTTACCACACAAGGAGAATGTAAATTATGACCGAGAAAAAATGGCCTTCGGATAAGGTCGAGAAAGTGCATATCGACAAGCTGATCCCATACGCCCGAAATGCCAGAACGCATTCGGAGGAACAGGTCGCGCAGATCGCGGCGTCGATAAATGAATGGGGATGGACCACGCCCGTATTGATTGATGAGGCCGGTGAAATTATTGCCGGTCACGGTCGCGTCATGGCGGCGAGAAAACTCGGCATTGAACAAATACCAACCATGACGGCGACCGGCTGGACCGACGCGCAGAAAAAGGCATACGTTCTGGCCGACAACCAACTGCCGCAAAATGCCGGATGGGATATGGATTTGCTGAAGGTCGAAGTCATGGATTTGGACGGAGACGGGTTTGATCTTGATTTGTTAGGGTTCAGCAAAGAGGAAATGACACAATGGTTTTTAGAACCTGACTTTGCGCCCGGCACAGAAGCCGACCAAGGCAAGCTAGACCAACTTGAGCCAAAGATGATACAATGTCCAAACTGCGGCGATGAATTTGATAGTCGAGAACATGGCAAAAGCTGATCTTAAAATTGATTGGGCTACGCATGAGGCGGCGAAATATGCCTGTGAGAATTGGCATTATTCTGGGTGTTTGCCTGTCGGGAAGTTGGTTAAGGTTGGTGCATGGGAAAACGGAAAGTTTATTGGCGTTGTTTTGTTTGGTCGTGGGGCGACCCCTAATTTGGGTAAACCGTACGGTTTAGGGCAAACGGAATGTGTTGAATTGGTACGTGTTGCGTTGACAAATCATCAAACGCCAGTGTCGCGCATTATGCGGTTTGCATTAAAATGGCTAAAACAATCTAATAAAAACATTAGGTTAGTAATATCGTTTGCTGACGCAGACCAAAACCACCACGGCGGGATATATCAAGCGACGAATTGGGTTTATAATGGACGTGGCGATAAAGCAAAGTTTTACATGATAAATGGAAAGAAGACGCACCCAAGGTCTATAGGCGCGGCTGGGTACGTCCAAAATATAGATGGTGCGCGTAAAATTGACCCATATGCGTATGTTATTGAATGTTCTGGCAAACACCGTTACTTAATGCCCATAGACAAAGAAATGGCAAAACAGATTGCAGCATTAGCTAAACCTTACCCAAAGCGTGAAAAGCAGGCGATGGCTTCCTCCCCGGAAGCACAGCGGCAGGGCAGCACTGACCTTCACGCTCCATAATTTTTCGGAGTGCCATAGTGGCTGAGAAGAAAAAACGAGGCAGACCGCCATTTAAGCCGACAGAAGAGCAGCGTAAATACGTTAGCCAGATGATTGCTGTGGGCATTCCGCAAGAGCAAGTGGCTCGTGCTATTGTCCCCGGCGGCATTGCCGTCGAAACGCTGCAAAAGCATTTCAATGAGGAAATCGAAACGGCGGCGATTAAAGCCAATTCCACAATAGGCGGCGCTGCATTCCAACGGGCAAAAGCTGGCGACCCGCAGATGATTAAGTGGTGGACAGCGACCCGCATGGGCTGGTCCGAAAAGCAAAAGCACGAAGTAACTGGCGCTGACGGCGGGCCGATTGTGCTTTGGGGCGGTGATGGCAGCAAGAATAACTCCTAACCCAGCCCCGGCGTTTAAGCCGCTGTGGAAGCCGAGCCGTTACAAGGTCGCCAAAGGTGGCAGGGGCAGCGGTAAGTCACATAATTTTGCAGAGGCTCTTGTCACTAACGCATCGGCGAACAAAGGTTTTCGAGCGGTATGCGTGCGTGAGGTTCAAAAGTCCCTGCGAGAGTCGGCCAAGAGATTGATTGAGGATAAAATCATGCAGCTTGGCGTGGCCGATCTGTTCAACATTCAAAACGACCGCATTATTACACCCGGTGACGGCGTAATTATCTTTCAAGGGATGCAGGACCATACAGCGGAGTCGATCAAATCACTTGAGGGCTTTAACGTGGCGTGGTGCGAAGAAAGCCAAACGATGACCAGCCGCAGCCTTGAGATGTTGCGCCCTACGATCCGCACGCCCGGTTCTGAGTTATGGTTTAGCTACAACCCGCGCCTTCGGATGGATGCGGTCGATCAATTCTTTGTCGCTAAAGAACCGCCAAAAGATTGTGTGATCGTTCACGTTAATTACGACGCCAATCCGCACTTTCCGAAAGAATTGGAAGCGGAGCGTCTATTCGATAAAAAGGCGCGGCCAGACCGATATGCTCACATCTGGCTTGGTGATTACGAACCGCAAGCGGTCGGCGCAATTTGGACGATGGCAGATATTGAGGACGCACGAGTTGATGAAGCGCCAAAAGACCTTGATCGCATCGTGGTCGCAATTGACCCGGCGGTGAGCAGTGAGGAATACAGCGACGAACATGGTATTCTTGTTGCCGGGAAGGACGGTAACTCAGCTTACGTGATTGAGGACGGAACGACGAAAGGAAGCCCTCGCAAATGGGCGCAGCGTGCCGTGGCGCTCTATGATTATTATCAGGCCGACGCCATTGTGATCGAAAAGAACCAAGGCGGCGATATGTGCCGCCACACCCTTGAAACGGTGCGGCAGGGATTGCCAATCGTTGAAGTCCACGCAACGCGGGGCAAACACGTTCGGGCCGAGCCGGTGAGTGCGCTTTACGCTCTCGGTCGCGTTCACCATGTCGGCAGCTTCCCAACGCTTGAGGCGCAAATGTGCCAAGTGACTGCGGCGGGTTACGAAGGCGAAGGATCGCCAGATCGGGTTGACGCGCTGGTGTGGGCATTGACGGATTTATTTCCGTCGATTATTCGTAAGTCAGACCCGTATGCGTTACGAAAGCAAGCGGTGGCTGATATGGACTACGACCCGGCGAACTATGAGGAAAGCGTGACCATGTGGGGTAAACAGCAAGTGGCGGTGATGGAGTGATGCCATTAAAATCAGGATTAGGATCAATGAGCGCAAACATTAAAACCCTACTGACCGAAGGATACAAAAAGAAACAGGCTATCGCTATTGCTGCGAAGAAAGCTGGCAAGAAAAAGAAATGATCCGCCCCGTCACCCTTGACGATTTGCCAGCCGCCGTCGCTCTCGGCGCTGAAATGCACCACGAAAGTTATTATGCAAACCTTGATTTTGATCCGATTAAGGCCATGGAATTGGGCGTTCTGATTGTTGACAACCCTAATGTTTATTGGGGCGTGGTAGCAGAGGTTGATGGCGAGATTGTAGGATTCGGCGCTGGTTACGTTGCGCCGCATTTCTTTGGCCACGACCTAACGAGCGGCGATCTGGCGATATTTCTAACGCCGGAGCATCGCAACGGCATGGTCGGCGTTCGTATGATTAAAAATTACGTTCAATGGTGCGAGGAACGCGGCGTTAAAACCCCGGCGCTTGGTGTGTCGGCTGGCATTAAGCCGGAAAGAATTGGCAAATTGTACGAGCGCCTTGGCTTTACGGACAAATTTACAATATACAGACGACCGCTAGTGTGCTAAAACTGATACACTGTGACACAGATAACACAAGGCAATTGATATGGGCGGCATCTTTTCCGGTCCTAAACTCCCGCCTCCGGCCCCGCCGCCGGAGCCTCCGAAAAAGTCAGACGAGGAAGTGAGAGCCGCCGAAGTTGAGGCTCGACGCCGAGCCGCTGCGGCTAAAGGCCGTCAAAGCACGATTTTGACCGGCGGGCAGGGTCTTGGGTCAGGCGATCCGAATTCTCCCACCGTTGGCGGCAAGAAAATGTTGGGCGCGTAAATGGCTGACACAATCCGCACAGAAAGCGATTTACTGACCAACCTATTCCAGAATGGTCAAGCAGCCAACTCGATCACCGCTCAGGATATGCGCGATTTAATCGTGTCAATGCGCCCAGGTTTTAGCAATACGTCAATGCAAAGCAACGGCACAGCGACAACGATTTCTTCGGCGGGGACGTATTACAAAGTTGCTGGAACTACCGCGCTTTCCGGCGATGAGTATTTGTTTGATGATGATAGCGGCACTTCTAACAGGCTTCGATACATCGGAGCTGCAGAACGTTTGGTAATTGTTAAAACAAATCTATCTGTCAAAGCAGCGTCAAACAATCAAAACGTATCTTTTAAAATGTACCTATACGACGACAGCGGCGCGTCTGGCGCAACGATTACGGATAGCCTTGTTACTCAGTACGTCACTAGCACTTCTGATGAGGAGGCGGTAACGATAATTTGCCACGCAATTATGGCAACAAATGATTACCTTGAGGTTCATGTTACAAACGAAACATCAACCGCAAACGTCACCATTGTTGATATGTCAATTCACGCGATGGCGTATTTTAAATGATTACGGACACTGAAATCGCGCATATTTGTAAGCGCAAGGACAAGCTAAAAGCGCAAAAGGGTACGTGGGAAAATCACTGGCAGGACGTTGCCAATTTTGTGATCCCCAACAGCGCCGATTTCAATGTAAAGCGGTCGAAGGGCGACAAGCGTACCACGCTGGTCTATGACTCGACCGGCATTCACGCCAACGAAATGCTTGCGGCTGGTCTGCACGGTATGCTGACCAACCCGGCTCAAGAATGGTTTTCTCTGCGACTCAAAGAAGGGCAAGAAAAGTTATCCGAAAACAACGAAGTCAAAAAATGGCTTGAGGATAGCACTCACGCGATCATTGATGAATTGTCGTCGCCGGATGTGGCGTTCGCTTCTCACATTCACGAATACTATTTGCAGCTTTGCTCTATTGGCACGGCTTGTATGTTTATTGGCGAAGCGACCAATCGGGACGGACTTTATTTTCGCACAATCCACGTTGATGAATTGAACATAGCTGAAAACGCCGACGGCATTGTTGATACGGTGTTTCGCTCGTTCAAAATGCCGTTGCGCCAGATCGTTCAAAAGTTTGGCGAGGATGCCCTATCCGTTCGCATGAAGCGGCTGTGGGAAAAGAAAGAATACGACAAAGAATGCGACATTCTTCATTGCGTTTATCCGCGTTATGATGTTGGGCGCACCGGCAGCGACAGGGCCGACCAAAAACCCGTCGCTTCGGTTTATCTAGACGAAAAAGAAAAGCACGTTCTCCGCGAGGGCGGATTTGACGAAATGCCGTATATGGTTTCTCGTTGGTCAAAGTCGGTTGGCGAGGTGTTCGGTCGATCCCCGGCGATGACGGCGCTGCCCGATATTAAAATGCTCCAAGAAATGATGAAAACGACCATCAAGGCGGGGCAAAAGATTGTTGATCCGCCGTTGCTCGTTCCCGACGACGGCGTGCTTGGTCCCGTCCGCACCATTCCAGGCGGGTTGAATTATTACCGCGCATCTTCCGGCGCTCGTATCGAACCGCTTTTAACAGGCGGCAACATTCCAATCAGCTTTGAGATGATGGAAGATGTACGCAGCCGCGTGCGGATGACGTTTTATCTGGATCAGTTGCAGTTCCAAGGTGGGCCGCAAATGACTGCGACGGAAGTTATTGAACGCACAGAGCGCACGTTGCGACTGCTTGGCCCTACCCTCGGACGTTTGCAGTCTGAATTTCTCGGCCCGATGATTGAACGCATATTTGGCGTGCTGGTCCGCTCTGATCGTATGCCAATGCCGCCGGAAGTGATTGAAGGCGCTGACCTGCAAATCGAATACGTGTCGCCGCTGGCACGAGCGCAGCGCCAGCAAGAAACGCAAGGCATTATGAGGACGCTTGAATTGGCTGGTCCGGTTGCGGCATTTGACCCGCAAGCCGCCGCAACGATTAAAGGCGCAGACACGGTGCGGTATATTGCTGACATTAACGGCGTGCCACCGCAACTTCTTAAGACAGATCAGGAAATTCAAGAGGAACAACAAGCCCAAGCGCAAGCCCAAGCCATGATGCAGCAAATGGCGGCAGGTGAACAAGCGATGGGCTTGATCGAAAGGGGTGTAAATGTCGCAAAGTCAGCCAACGAAGTCGCTCAAAGCTGATTATCGTTTAGTGTTCGGCAGCAATGAGGGCAAGCGCGTCTTGTCTCACATCTGCCGTGAATGTGGCGTCCTACAGCCGTCCTATGTCCACGGACAAAGGTCGGAGGACGCCATTTTTAATGAGGGTATGCGTAACGCCGCCCTTATGATCCTTACCGCTTTGGATGAAACGCCGGAGCGGTTCCTTGAATTAGCACAGGAGATTGAAAGTAATGTCTGAAGAAAACGCACCCGCTCAAGCGGATACTGCGGCACCGGAAGCGAACGCCGCAGAAGAAACATGGCGCTCGTCCTTGCCGGAGGACATTCGAGAAAACCCCACACTTGGCAAATACGACAGCATCGAAAAGCTGGCGGCAGCGCATATCAACCTTCAATCGCATCTTGGTCGGGATAAGATCACCAAGCCCGTCACCGAGGACGATTGGAACGATGTTTACAATTTCCTCGGTCGCCCAGAGGATGCGACTGAATACGAATTGGCTTTTCCGGACAATATCCCAGACGAAGTGAAGTCGGCATTTGACGAAGGCACGATGAACGCTTTTCGGGAAAAGGCGCATTCACTTGGCATGAACCAGCAGCAAGTCTCCGAGTTGTTTGGTTGGTACGCTGAATTGCAAGGTCAAGGCATGTCGCAAATGGCCGACCAACAAGCAGCTTCGCTAGAAAAAGGCGAGGCGGCGCTTCGTGAAAAATGGGGTAGGGCTTACGATCAGAATGTCGATTTTGCAAAGAAAGCGTTTGAAAAGTACGGAGGTGATGAACTTGCTGGCGTTATGGACGCATCTGGTCTCGGCAATCACCCCGCCGTGCTTGAAGCATTCGCACAGATCGCCAAGGCAACAATGCCGGACAAAGAACTTATTGGACCGACAAACGGCGGGCAGACGGCTCTAACGCCAGAGGAAGCGCGCATGGAGGCTCAAAAGATTATGGCAAACCCAGCTTATACGAACCGCCGTCATCCAGAACACGCTGGCTTGGTCAAGCAAGTGCAGCGTTTGTTTGAACGCGCTCACGGTGACGCGGCATGACTGAAGAGGAATTGAAACTAAAATGCCTTGAGTTGGGGCAAGCCGGTCAGCCAGACCTAACCGTCAGGAACGCTCAAACATATTATGATTGGATCAAGGGAGGCGACGAAAAGCCAAAACGTAGAGGTAGGCCACCAAAAAGCGACGGGTGAGTTTTCCCTTTTCCTCCCTGTCGCGCCCCCTGCCGACAAGCATCGTCGGCGGGGGGTTTTTTTATGTTCCATTATTGTCACAATGTGTTATATTAGACACGCCTTTCAATCTTTGTGGACACTCCGCATTGGACCCGCTCAAGAGTTTAGGCGCTTTTGGGCCGTCATATTGGCGACACCCCGCAAAACCAAACTGTAACATTCAACAAAGGAGAATGGATCATGTCCGTTCAAGTTACTACCGCCTTTGTCGAGCAGTATTCAGCGAATGTTCAGCACCTTGTCCAGCAGGATGGTTCCAAGTTGCGGGGTGAAGTTCGCGAAGAAGCTGTTGTCGGCAAAAATGCGTTTTTTGAGCAGATCGGCGCTACCGCCGCTCGTCGTCGTCCGTCGCGTCATGCGGATACTCCGCAGATCGACACCCCGCACGCTCGTCGTCGGGTTTCCCTGGAAGATTTCGATTGGGCTGATCTAATCGACAATGAAGACAAGGTTCGGATGCTGATTGATCCGACTTCGCAGTACGCACAAGCCGCCGCGAAAGCGATGGGTCGTGCGATGGACGAAGTCCTGATCGACGCGGCGCTCGGCACCGCCTACACGGGCGTTTCCGGCTCCACGGCAACGGCAGCGCAAACCGCCCTTTCGGCGCAAGCGTCTAACATGAACCTGACGACTCTGCTTTCGATCAAAGAAACCTTTGACGGCGACGATGTGCCGGACGAAGGCCGTTGCATCGTTTGCACCGCCAGCCAGATCAAATCTCTGCTGAACACCACTGAAATCAAAAGTTCGGATTTCAATACGGTCAAGGCACTGGCTCGTGGCGAAGTCGATACGTTCATGGGCTTCAAATTCATCAGCGTCAACGGCAACCGCATCGACGGTTCCAAGTTGGTGCCGGTGGATGGCAACGGCGACCGCCGCTGCTTTGCCTTCCAAATGGACGGTCTGCTGCTTGGCCTCGGTCAAGACGTTGTGACCAAAATCAGTGAGCGTGCTGACAAGAACTATGCGACCCAAGTATTCCTTTCGATGGCCATTGGCGGCACTCGTATGGAAGAAAAGCGCGTTCTTGAAGCGCCTTGCACCGAAAGCTGAGGAGAATAGATCATGGCTACTCAAAACTCTGATCTGGTTGCCAATCTGGAAGCCACTCCTTCGGTTGCTAATGCCACGCAAGAGTTGGGCGGTCGCGTCCGTGTCGCACAGGGTACTGTTGCGGTTGCGGCTGACGGTTCCGGCACTGGTGACATTATTATGCTGGCCCCGATCCCGACCAACGCTTCGATCACTTCGATCAAGCTGGCGTCGGACGATCTGGACTCAAACGGCTCCCCGGCCCTGCTTTGGGACGTTGGGCTGTACGACACCAGCGGCACCGCGAAGGATGCCGACTTTTATGCGACGGACATTACGCTTGGTCAGGCCGCTACGGCCTTCACCGAGTACCGTTTTGAAGCGGCAAACATCAATACTTGCGGACAGAAGGTTTGGGAAGATGCTGGCGACAGCGCCCAACCGGAAGCCGCAACGTATTACTTGGCGATGACCGTCTCGACGGCTGCGGCTACCGGCGCGGCTGGCGATGTTTCGTTCATCGTTGAATACGTCGTTGACTAATGGAAACGGGGAGGGGTTTTGGCTCCTCCCCCAACCATCTACGAGGTGAGAAGTGTCCACATCTAATGTGCAGATTGCCAACAATGCGCTAATTCGCATCGGCGCTTCTTCTATTATCAATTTTACAGAAAACAGTGAGGCGGCGCGTGCCGTCAATTTGATTTTCAGCCAAGTGCGTAACGCTGTTTTGCGGGATCACATTTGGAATTTTGCGCTTCGGCGCGTGCAGCTTGCTCTTAACGATACCGCCCCGGCCTTTGGCTATGGAAACTCTTTTGCGCTTCCTACGGATTGTCTGCGAGTGATCCAAATGGAAGAAAAAGACATGGTTTATGTGATTGAAGGGCGTAACCTTCTGACCGACGAAGGCACGGCAAAAATTATTTATCTGGCCGAGGTCACAGACCCGACGCAATACGATCCGATGTTTGTTGAGGCGCTTTCCGCACGATTAGCGGCTGAGTTAGCGATCCCGCTGGCTGATAGTAACAGCCTCTATCAAAACATGATGGAAGTTTACCGCATGAAAATTACGGATGCGCGGTCGATTGACGGGCAAGAAAGCGGAGAGCCGCAGATTGTAGCTGATACTTGGCTTGATAGTCGGTTGAATTACGCAGCATCTTTGACGGTTGATGTAAACGGGACAAGCTAATGCCTCGCTCCGCGCCAATGAACACCAACTTTACGGCTGGGGAGTTGTCTCCGAAGCTGTACGGGCGCGTTGATATTTCAAAATATGCCAATGGCGTACAAACCATGACGAATATGCTGGTTCAAAAGCACGGACCAGCGGCGCGGCGTGGCGGGACGTATTACGCCGCCACCGTAAAGACAAGCGCTGACGCTACGCGGCTTTTGCCTTTTGAGTTTAGCGTCACGCAAGCCTATATTCTGGAATTTGGCGATCAATACATTCGCTTTTACAAGAATTATGGACAAATTACGTCTGGCCCGTTCGATGGCGTGTTTTCTATTGAGTTTAACAAAACGGGCGCTTATGAGATTTCGACGCCATACGCGGCGTCTGATGTTTTTGAATTGGTAATTACACAGTCGGCTGACGTTCTTTATATCGCGCATGAGGATTACGCGCCGCGCAAGCTATCCCGCACTGGTGATACGAATTGGACGCTGACGGAAATTGATTTTCTCGACGGGCCGTATAATGCGACGAACACAAGCACGACGACGCTTGCGCTTTCCGGCACGACCGGCAGCGTGACGGTCACGGCGTCAGCTAATACATTTGCATCAACCGATGTGGGCCGCTCTATTCGCTGGCGTGATCCGGCAAGCGATTGGACATGGCTTGAAATCACTGCATATACCAGCGCAACACAGGTGACGGCCACAATTCGCGGAGAAAATGCGTCGGCTGGAACGGCAACCGAGAACTGGCGATTGGGCGCGTTTAGCGACACAACCGGCTATCCGGCGGTCGTTACCTTTTTCGAGCAAAGGCTGGTTTGGGGCGCTACTAAAGACCGTCCTCAATCAATGTTCTTTAGTGTGTCGGCTGATTATGAAAACTATGCGCCAACGGAGCGCGACGGCACCGTGGTTGATGACAACGGCTTCGTCTATACCATCGCCACGGACCAAGTGAACGTCATTCGGTGGATGCGTGCGGGGCGCGTGCTTTCGGTCGGCACTGCTGGTGGTGAATTTATCGTTTCTCAGGGCGACACAAACAACCCGATCAGCCCGACGAATACGCGGGTTGTGCGGCAGACCACATTCGGATCGGCTCAAGTGACGCCGCCGCAAGTTGGTAACTCGGTTTTGTTCCTGCAACGGGCTTCACGCAAAGTGCGCGAATACGTTTATCAATTTGAGACTGACGCATACACCGCGCCTGACTTGTCTATTCTTGCAGAACATATTACCGAGGGCGGCGTTATTGATATGGCCTACCAGCAAGAGCCGGACAGCATCGTTTGGATGGTTCGTTCTGACGGCACGCTTTTAGGCATGACATACGAACGCGCCCAGGACGTTGTGGGCTGGCATAAGCACACCATTGGCGGTACTAACGCCAAAGTAAAAAGCGTGGCTGTTATCCCATCCGAGGACGGCACACGCGATGATTTGTGGCTAATTGTTGAACGCATAATAAACGGCGCGACGGTGCAACACGTTGAATTTATGACCGCAGGGTTGCCGGAAGGCGCGACAACGACAACGCAAGCCACGTTCCTTGACAGTATGCTCACATACAGCGGCGGCGGCGTTCAAACGCTTACCGGATTGGATCACCTTGAGGGCGAAACTGTGTCGGTTTTGGCCGATGGGGCAACGCATCCTGACGTAACGGTGTCAAGCGGTTCTATTACCCTCTCTAGGACGGCCACAGTCGCCCATGTGGGCCTTCCGTACACTTCGACGCTCCAAACCCTTCGGATAGAAGCCGGGGCTGCTGACGGCACCGCACAGGGCAAGAAAAAGCGCATTTCGCGGATCACCTATCGTTTCTATAAAACGCTCGGAGCCAAACAGGGGCCGAATAGCGATACGCTTGATTTAATTCCGTTTCGTTCATCTGCGGATAGCCAAGACGCCCCTCCTGCGTTATTCTCTGGCGATAAGGAAGTCGAGTTTCCGAGAACGTGGGATAAAGACGGATACATAACCATCGTGCAAGATCAACCATTGCCTATGAGCGTGGTGGCGATTATGCCCGAATTGAATACGACGAAGGTGTGATATGTGTGTAGGCCCAGAAGCGATGATTGCGTTAGGCGTTAGCGAGGCGTCGGCAGCTACAGCGGCGGCAGTTAGCTCTGTTGCTATGGGCGCAATGACGGGATTTTCTGCGCTTGGTTCTATTCAGCAAGGAAAAAACCAAAACAAAATCGCCCAATACAACGCGCAAGTTGCCGAAAACCAAGCCATCGCCGCTCGGCAAAAGGCGGAATATGACGAAGAACGCCAGCGCACCATGATTGCGCGTATGGGCGGCACGCAGCGTGCTAATATCGCCGCTGGCGGCGGTGAGTTGTTAGACGCTGGTGACGTTCTTGGTTTTAGCGCCGAGGAAGCCGAATTGGACGCGCTGGCGATCCGGTATGGCGGCAAAATGAGCGCAGACGCCGCACAACAAGCCGCAACACTTCGACGCGCAGAAGGCAGGGCGGCGCAAAAACAAAGCTATTTCAGCGCTGGTTCAACTCTTTTAACAGGGGCAAAAGGCCTCTCACTTTTAAAATAGGCAAAGACAATGGCACGAGTTCCGGTTTATCAAAGACAGCAAAGCATCCCCGGCACGACAGGGCAGCAATATGCGTCTATGTCATTGGCTGGCGAAAACAATATGGCTCAACTCACGGGCGCTGTTAGTGAAGTTGCTAGTGCGCTGCAGGCAGCGGGGAAGCGTATTCAATCAAGAGAGGATGGCGTTGCGCGAAGAAAAGATTTTCGTTCTTTCGCGCAAGCTGCTCAAGATGAATTTGATCGTATTGAGGCAGAAGGGGTGCCAGACGCAAGTGGAAACGTGCGCGGAATGGACAGCAAGGACGCTGTTCTTGCGTACAAGAAAAGCCTCGCAGATTTAAGATCAAAAGCACTTGAGGCGCATACTGGTTCCGAGGATAGTCGGGCAAGGCTTCAAGAGCGCATCGAAGAACAAATCACCAGCCTTGAGGCCGGATTTATCGCAAAGCATAATTCTGCAAACCGCGCCATTATGGATGAGGAATGGAATACGGAAATCGGCACCATTTCTGCCGCCGTTGCGCGTGGGGATATGACGCTTGCGGAAGGTAATGCCGCTGTTGTTAAGTTGGCAAGAGAGGACGGCGATTTTGCTAAATCATACGATAATCTTACAATGATTTCTAAGATTGAAGCTGCACAAGGAACAATGATTGTCGGCAGTCTAAATCGTATGATTGCGATGGAGGAATATGATCACGTTGAAAGGCAATTGAAGCAACAAAGCGTTATCGACTCGTTGCCGCGGCAGGAATATCAAAAACTTGTCACCGATCTTGCTGTTCATAAAAAGGCAAGAGCCGATCTTGCGGCAGAACGGAGTCTTGCGCGTGAGGAACGCATGCGGGAGTTGGGCGTTACCGATATAACTCGCGCCACGCCAGCGCAGCAAAGCTATATCACGACAGGAAAATGGGCTTCCGGCTTGCAGCCGACAGCCGTTCAGCAAAATCTGGCTTATCTTAACTCACTTGATCCTAATTCTCAAATTTACAAAGACGCAAGGAAAGTTATGGGGCTTGATCCTGTTTATAATCCAAAAACAGATCAAGACCACCGCGACCGCGTTATTTTTGAGCAGCATAAGCGTGGCCAAAACGTCATGGCTGGTAAAGACGCGGAATATGTCAAGGCGCGACTCGCAGATGATCCAGATTACCTTAACAGAATGGATCAGCGGGTTAATTACATTCCGGCACGCGAAGGACTTGAGAATGTATCCAATCAAATCCATGAAAACTACACCATAGCGGTTAAAGCCCTATTTGCCCTGACCGATACAGAGCCGCTAACGGACAACCCGCAAGACATTCAAAACGCTATCAATGAGGCGAAAATCAAAGCTCAAAATGGTGAGTTTGCTTTCCGGGTCGGTGGCGTTTATGGCGATGTTACCGCGTTTGCCGACCCGGAAAGCAAGGCGGCGACATTCCGTGGTCTTTTGCCTAAATTGCAGTTAACGGCGTTGATGGACACGCTTCAAAAACTCAAGGCTGAAACTGGCGCTGTCGGTCAGACAACCGAGTTTGAAAGCAAGCTTTACATGGGATCGGACGGAACGCTCGACCCTGATAATGTCGCGCCGACTGCCGACACGCTTGTTAAGCTGATTAACGAGTTGCCGAAAACATTGGAGAAGCAACGCGCAAATTTCCAATCTAATATGTCTCTCGTTCTGCCGGAACAAGGTTATACGCCACCACCACCGCCACCTGAGAGTTATTTGCGTGGTCGCGCTCGTATGATTGAAGGCCAAGATGGTGTCACATTTGTCCCGCTTGACCAATTCTTGCCAAACAAGACGCCCACGGCTCAACCCGCGACAATTCAACAGCAACCGCAGCAACCACAACAAGAAACGCCGCAGCCCGTTGCCGCTGTAGCACCAGTTGAGCAAAACAGCGCCACCGCCACGCCGGGAGAAATGAAAACTGCTATGGATTTGGTTGGTGGGATTGAGCAAGTTGTCAGTACTGATGACATTATACAGCTTCCAGATGGTCAAGTTGTTGAAATGTCTGCAATCAGGGATCAAATGGTGGCTAGTGGATTGTTCGCAGATGACCCGGAAATGCAAGAGGCTTATAAATTGCTTTCTATGTCCGGTGACAGCTTGATGAACGATTATGTAATCACGTTGCCTAGCGGTCGAGAAATATCTACGGCTGAAATTAGAGACAGGTTTTTGACGGGTGGAGTTATCTAATGACCCAAGCCGGTCAGGTTCGCAGATTGAAATATGGCGGCATGACGTTTAGCGTGCCTGACGATTGGGGCGACCAAGAAATTAACGCGGCGCTCAATAACTATCGCCAGACGCCTCAATTTGATGCGTCTA
>Ga0208644_1000522_pt1 | contig 33405 bp, 39 predicted proteins | sample VirMetDEL_Nov_18_FD_184517 | JGI IMG/M metagenome (GOLD analysis project Ga0208644, IMG submission 184517) | Aqueous microbial communities from the Delaware River and Bay under freshwater to marine salinity gradient to study organic matter... | ecosystem: Environmental > Aquatic > Marine >...
CACATGGAATGGTACAGCAGTAAGTGAAGTGTATGGTGGTACAAATCAAACATCATACACAACAGGTGATATTCTGTATGCAAGTGGAGCAAACACATTATCCAAACTTACAGCAGGTTCAGATGGTCAAGTATTAACATTGGCCAGTGGTATACCTTCATGGGCAGCAGCATCAGGTGGTGGAGACGAAGCAAATCCTGTATTACAAGCAAACGGATATACTCCAACTTATACTTCTCCTTCAACAGAAGGTACTGATAAAGTCTCTATTTGGGTTGAAACTATAGATAGTAACAATCAAGGTGTTTACGCAAAGATTAAAAAGAACGGAAGTTATGTTACGGTGCAAATTGCATAGAAGTGGTGTTGTTGTCTAATGGCTATCACTTATCATGCAGGGCGTAGAATTCAAGGATTAGATTCTGAAAAAACATATCTTAGTGCATCAAACACTTACAATTCAACAGCAACAGCAAATACATTCCCGGTTACTCTTGGTGGGGGTAGTGGATCTGGAAACACTAAAGTAGGATTTGAAGTATCAACAGGTCATAGTTTAGTTGGACAATATTTAAACACAATTCAAGTTAAACTTGCAAAATATGGAACTGTTTCAGGCACAGGTTATATGTCAGTTTATGATTCTTCTGGAACTTTAAAATCATCATCTTCCACTTACAATCTTTCAACATTACCAAATGAGGGTAGTGAAGCATATTACACTTTCACATTTTCTCCCCCACAATCAATAGCCAATGGCGATAGAATCGTTTTAGAGGGTGGAACTTTTAACACCTCAAATCAAGTAGATTTGTATGGAGAAAGTAGTAATACAGATTCAAATACAAACAGCGTTCGTTATAATTCAGGTTGGATTTCTGAATCAGCATCGGACATTCATTTTATTGCTACAACATACGATTCAATAACTATAAATCCTCAATCAGGTTCAAGATTTGAAGCTACTGATACACGAAAGATTTACTATGGAGCATTACCAAGTGTGACCTATGAAACTGATTTTTCTTCATCAACAGGTTGGACACAAGTTGGAACTGCTATGACAATAGACACCGTAACTGACCAACGGGTTGAATTTACAAACTTACCTAGAAATGCAGAACACAAAGTCTATTATAATTTAGGAAGTGCAGTAAGTGATTCAAATTGGATATTAGATTTCAAAGTGAATATTTCTAGTTCCAGTACAAGTGGTAATGGTGGTGTATGGATTGGTTTAGTTGATTCATCAAATGAAATTCATACAGGATCAGTTGACGGATTATTGATTAATTTCTTTGATAATAATGTAGGTGGTACAGAAATGAGAATGAGATCAGTTGAATATAATGCTGGTGCATTAACAGTAAGTAGTAACAGTAACACATTATCACTTAGTACCGATTATTTTGTTAGGGCAATAAGAACAAGTGCAACTAACATTGATTTTGGTATTTATACAGATGAAGCAAGAACTGCTCAAGTAGGATCAACAATATCAAAAACAATTAACGCCTCAACAGGTAGTTTAGATGTTGTCCAAATAACTTCTCAAAGTGTGGGTGATGTTGGAACTGTTTCGGGTATAGTAGATGATTTAAAAGTATATGACGGAGTAACATCTACTGACTTTACATGGACAGAGGAAGTTTAAGTATGACGGAGTTGTATGAATAAACATGGTTAACTATCTAGACAGCAGAAGAATTGCAGGAACAACAGCAGAAAGAAGTTCTATTCCTATCCCTGCAACTCAAGGTGGTTGGGTAGAGTTGGGCAGGACTACATTAGGAAGTGCTGGAGATAGCATTGATGTCACAAGTCTTGCAGATAAACGATATTACATGGTATTATCAAATGATATTGCAAGTGGATCAATTTATCCACAATCACAGTTAAATGGAGATACAGGACTTAATTATTCTAGTCGAAGAAGTGCCAATGGTGGAGCAGATACATCACTTACAGGAAGAAATGGTATTTTTGAGGGTGGAGCTGGTGGCACTACTACAAATTTTTCTGTTACTTATGTTGCAAATTATTCAACTAAAGAAAAATTAGGAATTAGGCATACAGTTTTTGAGGGAACATCTGGAGCTGGTAATGCTCCTGCAAGAGAAGAAATCGTGGGAAAACACGCACAAACATCAAATCCCATATCATCATTTAAAGAATTTAATACTGCTGGTGGAGATTATAACACAGGTTCAGAAGTCGTGGTCTTAGGCTGGGATCCATCTGACACACATACTACAAACTTTTGGGAAGAACTAGCAGATGTTACGTTAAGTAGTGCAGGAGATACTTTATCAAGTGGCACAATTACTGCAAAGAAATACTTGTGGGTTCAAGCATATTTGAAATCTAGTGGAATTTGTGGTATTGATATGACGTTTAACAATGACACAGGTTCAAATTATGCAAGGAGAGGATCTAATGACGGTGGAGCTGATTTTACATCAACAAGTTCTTCAGCATTATCTTTTAACACAGCAGATACAGATTCAGCACATTTTTTTAATATGTTTATTATTAATAACGCATCAAATGAAAAATTAGGAATTTCTCATGGAGTAACTCAAAACACAGCAGGAGCAGGAAATGCTCCAGAAAGAAAAGAACAAGTTCATAAATGGGCAAATACATCTAATCAGATTACAAAAATTGACATTAATAATTCAGCAGGGGGAGATTATGACGTAGATTCATTCATCAAAGTGTGGGGTAGCGACTAATGGCATGGGCTAAGAACGGTTCAACAACTTTGAGTAGTGCAGGAGATGATATTACAGTATCTAGTTTATCATCAAGTAAATTGAATTTCACTTTAGCACATCAAATAGCATCAGGTAATTTAGATAATATTGATGTCAATTTAAATAATGATAGTGGTTCAGTATATGCAGATAGAGAATCAACTAACGGTGGAGTAGATTCAACACAAGTAAGTCAAACAGGGTGGCGTATGAATCATGGAAACGCATCATGGGATTACTTTAACATAAATTATATTGTTTCTGTATCTGGAAAAGAAAAACTATTAATTGGATTCTTCATGTCAAATAATGGAAGTGGATCAGGTGTTGCTCCTAACAGAAATGAACACGTTGCAAAATATGTTCCAAGTCCAGATGCAGATATAACATCAATAAATTACAACAATGCAGGAACAGGAGATTATGCAATAGGTTCTAACGTATCAGTATTAGGAAGTGAACTAACTCCTGCACCAGCAAAAACAATAGAAACAGGAAGCATATACATTGACACAGATATTAATGGTAGATGGTGGTTTGATGGAACTTATTGGAATATGCAACCTAGTTTTCAAGATGATTTTTCAACTGATAAAGGTTGGGTATCACAAGATACAACCAATATTAAATATGATGGTGTTAACAAGTATTTCTACTTTAATCTTACCAGAGATAATTCAAATAATGCAAGTCATTATGATTTAGGAGCAGGAAATGTATCAAATACAGCATGGGTTTTACGAGGAAAACTTAGATACACAACATTCACAACTGGATTTCATAATAATTTTTACATAGGCTTAAGTGATAAACCATCTACTACAACACAAGCGCAGACTGGAGATTTTATAGGTCTTTGTTTTAGAGCTGAAAGTGCATCACATTTATTTATAGCAAACGATAGTGATAATGATTTGTTGTATACACAAGATGGAACTGCTTCTGTAACATGGTCTAATGCAACTGATTACTATTGGGAGATAAAAAGAACAAGTGCAACCACTTATACAGTAACCGTTAGAACAGGTAGTCATAGTGGAACTATCCATGTAACTTTAAATGGAACTTGTGCATCAACCACACAGGATTTAAGATATATTAGATTTTCAGATGTTCCAGACGGTGCTGGTGGTTCTGGAACAACAGGATATGTAGATGATCTTGAATTCTATAACGGAGTAACAAGTGTTCAAGAATGAGCCAAGAATACTATGACCATTTGAACGAGGGGGAAACATACGTCTGCGACAAGTGCAACGTGGCAGAACTATCAGCACACGAATACGACCAATATATCAGATTTCAATATCATTACTGTGAGCCATGCTGGAATTACATTCATCTTAAAAAAGGCAAATGTGAATCATGTGGAGCAACACACACAAACAGGAACGAATACGCAAAAATCATTATAAACTGTGGTTGTGGTAAAGAGGTAGAGTTATCATGGTAGATTGGTTAGCAGGAAAAAGAGTAAGGGGAACAAGTAGTGAAAGAACACCATTAGGCGTAACTCTAGGTGGCACAGGAGTAGGTGGCTGGGTAGAACTAGGAAGAACTACATTAGGAAGTGATGGAGATAGCATTGACGTTACTTCATTAGCAGATAAACGATATTATATGGTTTTAGATTATTCATTAAATTCTAGCACAATAGATTCTTATACACAAATTAACGGAGATACAGGTTCAAACTATTCTCAAAGAAGATCTATTGACGGTGGAACAGATGCAACAAATACAAGTTTAACATATCAAGATGCAGTTTTTGGTAGTGGAGTAGCAGTTCCTCATTTTGGTGTTAGATATATTGCAAATTATGCAAGTAAAGAAAAATTAACAATAGGTCATTATGTAAGACAAAACACAGCAGGAGCAAGTAATGCTCCAAATAGAACTGAAATAGTAAGCAAATGGGCAAATACTTCTAATGCAATTAATAGAATAAATACTCAAAATTCATCAGGTGGTTCATTTGCAACAGGTTCAGAAGTAGTCGTACTTGGTTGGGATCCTGCTGATACGCACACTAATAACTTTTGGGAAGAATTGTATTCAGGAAGTGGAGATGCGGGAATGGACACAGGCGTTTCTGGATTTTCCGCACGTAAATACCTATGGATTCAAATGTATCTTAATGATATGATTTCTGGAGCAAACGTAAATATGGTTCTAAACGGTGTGGAATCTAGTAATTATGCGTTAAGATATAATCAAAACGATGGAACAGATGGAACAATAACCTCAAGAAGTGATAATTTAATTCATTTAGGAGCTTCAAATGAAACAGAAGCATTTATCAATATATTTATAATTAATAACGGTTCAAATGAAAAACTTGGAATTGTTCACAATATGACACAACAAACAGCAGGAGCAACGACAGCTCCAGCTAGATCAGAATTAGTGTTTAAAGATTCTCAAACTACACAAATTACAGACGTTGAAGTAAGAAGAACTAGTGGAAGTTGGGGAGCAAATTCAGAATTAAGAATATGGGGAGCTGACTAAGAAATGGCGTGGGCTAGAAACGGAACTCCAGATACATTAAGTAGTGCAGGAGATACTATTACAATATCTGATCAAACTTCAACTAAATTTAATGTATTTTTAGTTCATACACTTCCTGATTCAGGACAAATTGCTAATGAATTAAATTTTGGATATACAAGTGTTGACACAGGAAATAATTATTCAAGTAGATTCGCATCAAATGGTATAGAGGCGACTAGAACATCACAAAATGATATTACATTACAACAAGCAGACTATGGTAATGCACTTGGTGTTATTTACGCATTAAATATAGCAACAGAAGAAAAATTAATAATTTCACATCAAGTTGAAACAAATTCAACAGGAGCGGGTTCAGCTCCAAGCCGAACAGAATCAACAGGAAAATGGGCAAACACATCTAATCAATTTGATAATGTTAGAATAACTAATTGGGCAACAGGGGATTATGGATCAGGATCAAACCTTACAGCATTAACAGGAGATGAAACAGAAACAGCAACACTCCAAGACGGAACAATATTTGAGGAATCTGATACGAATAAAGCTTACATTTGGAACGCTACTACTAAAACGTGGACACAACTATGATGCTAAATGAGTGTAACAACCACTAGGTTATTTGACCCAGCAATATTTGATTCAGCAGTATTTGACACAAGAACTAATTACCTGGTAACAATAACAGAAACAAGACAATTATTTGATGAGGTCATATTTGATTCATCTGTATTTGATACAGGTCGTGGTGGAGTTGTAGATTTTACTGATTCAGTATCAAGACAGTTAGGTGCAACAAGAACAGCAACAGAATCAACAACATTAACAGATTTGGTAACAAGAACGTTATCAAGCTTTAGATCAATTACAGCTCCAGCCATATCTTTTACTGATTCAGTATCAAGAATATTTGGTGCTATTAGAAACCCATTAGAATCAATATCATTAACAGACCTAGTACAAACAATCACACCTACAACAGTAAGAAGATTATTTGATAAAGGTAGATTATTTGATGCAGTAATATTTGATGACCTGGTATTTGATACAGATTTACAGACAAATGAAGTAACTGATTCTGTAGCACGTAATGAATTATATCGTGAAACAATAAGTGAAGGTGCAATATCTATAAGTGATACTGTGGCCAGAATATATAATGCTATTAGAAATATTATAGCTCCAACAATATCATTAACAGATACAGTAGATAGATTTACAGAGGCATTTAGAACATTAACACAAACAGTTACAAATACAGATTCAGTAGACAGATTCTCTGTTGTAAGCAGAGCAATAACAGCACCAGCAATATCTATAACTGAATCATTATCAAGGTCATTAGGAGCATTACGTAGTGTTAGCGAATCTGTATCAATAAGTGAAACATTGACTGGTTTCAAACTTGTATCTGTAATATTCCAAAACACTGTTTATATACTAAGAGAATTACGCAAGACATTATATATTAGAAAAGAATTACGTGACACAATACACACAGCACGTGAGACACGTGACACTGTTCAAGTTTAATCCTTATAAAGAATAATTTCGTATTTAAATCATGGCATATGGTAAAGTGCACACAGGAGACACATATACTGATTTTCAACTGTTAGTACAGCAAACCAGTGTAGCAGGCACAAACACAGCATTTGATTTAGGTGCAGCATCTACATTACAAATGGTATTTAAAGACCCAGATGGTGATGAAACCACTGTATCTGCAAGTATAGTAAACTCTCCAGGTAATGATGGTATCATGAGATTTATCAATAGTGGTGGAGATTTAGTTATTGGTAAAACAGGCCTATGGACTTATAGAGCTAAAGTAACTTTAACAGCAGGTGGTATATTTCAAAGTAACGAGGCCACATTTGAGGTGATATAGATGCCAGTTATGGGTGAATCTAGTTTTGAAGCAGCAGTACAAAAAGTAATGAGAGAACAGAATGTATCTAGAAAGTCTGCTGAAAAAATTGTTGGTTCAGTAGAACAAAAAAGAGCACGTTTACTTAAATTAAAATTAGCAGCATTAAAGAAAAAAAGAGCATTGATTGCTAATCATAACCATGAGTTTATCTTTAAAGGAGTAGAAATAGGACCATACAAAGTAGCATCACTATCACAACAAATGGGTAGATATGCAAAGTATTGGTTACTTAATGCTAAACAAGTTAACGGTAATGGATGGGGTATAGCTGCACATACAGCAAAAGAAAACATGGCAAAGTTTGTTGGAAGACCATTAGTAGTTACATCAGCAAAGTGGCATGGTGCCAGTGAATATGGTGATAAATATGAACATCCATATTTACCAACAAATGATTTAAATAAAATCTTTGACCACCAAGAAAAATTTAGAGTCGGAAGCATTGTAGATGTTCAAGAAGATAGACATGGTGACTGGTATGCAACAATCGAAATGTTACCAAAGTTTGCAAACTTTCAATTACCACCATTTTGTTCTCCAGCAATCTACCAGTTAGATGCAAAAGAGGATGAGGGTGCTATAAGCAAATGGGAAGCATTACATTTGGCAGCACTTGATGAAAACCCGGCTTATGGTGCTCGCATCGCATTACTTAAAGGAAGTTGTGTAGGTACAGCAAATGAATGTAAAGTGCAATTTAAGAGTGCAAAACAACTAAACGCTACAATCTATGATGAAGATGTAGCAAACACTACTAAGAAACAAAAGAAGAAAAAAATGTTTGACAAGAACAATCCAAAGTTCAGAGGTACTATGGAAGCACAAGTTGTATGTCCAAAGAAAGTAAATAACATAAAGGAAAAAATCGCAAACTTAAAAAAAAAGCAAAAAGTAGCACTTAAAATATTTGAAAGTGGAGATTGGGATGGCACATTAGCAGATTCATTAAATATTATTTCAGCAGGTGGTGCAGATGCATCTAAATTTAGAAAACAACCAACTCCGATACCACCACCAACAAAAAAATACAGAAGTCTATCCAACTCAAAAAAAAATGAGGTATTAGGTAAAGTAAGAGAAAATCTTTTATTTAATATGAATGAAAATGCTGGAGAATTTGGATTTCAAACATATGAAGATACTGATAATCTATTAAATTTTGAAGATAAACAATTAGATGAAGATTTATTCCTAGGTATCACAAAAGGTAAAAAAATTAAAACCAAAGGAAAGGGAACTTCATTGGCCAAACTAAAATCAAAATTAGCAATAATTGATGTACGTGAACCATTCAAATTTGCACCACCAAAAGATTTACCAAAACTACATCCACAATCATCCAAAATACAAACACATGCGACAAAACTATTAGGAACATCACCAACATTCAAAGGTAGTCATTTCTTAACAACCGATGGTAAATTACTAGGTACTGGTAAAAGTGAACATAGAACAATGTCACATAACATACTAAGAACATTCAAAGATAAAAAATTCAATGAGATGGCAGCAACAGCAGATGCTAAAACATTTAGTAGATGGGGAACTGACGGTAGAAACATGAATGATTTGCTAAGACAAACTGGAATGAGTCGAGTTTCTGGAGATGATACAGGAATAAATATTGATGCTAAACATCCATTAACAAGTGCACAAAGAAAAACAATATTACAACACATTACAGACAATGGCATCACATCTGATAATGTTTTTGTTGATGATTATACTCCAACACAAGGAGTTTTCAAACAACTAAGACTTGGTTCTTTAAAATCAAAATTAGCAATAGTTAGAAGCCCGGATAAACCTCAAGCACCAAGAGAAATGAAACATACTAGAGTTGACTCTGCTGGCCCATTAATCAACAAAGTACCATTTGGTGATGAGGATAGAAGTACAACACAACAGTACATAGACAGACAGATGAGAGATTCTAGTTATGAATTAGATGAAGGAAAAAAAGTATATCCACCAAAACCTACTCAAAAAGACAGAAAAAGAATTATTAAGGCTAAACTAGCATCATTAGATAATCAAAAAGTAGCTTATGAGGGTGGAAGTAAGTATGATAGACAAATTACTGACTTACAAAATAACTTTAAAGGTCAAAGAGGTGAAATAACAAAAAGAAGACCAGATAACTTAGTTGGAAGACAACCTGAAAATGCATTTGGTCATAAATGTACTAATGAAGCCACATGCGGTGCGACATCTGGATTCTTAGGTCTTAAATTAATGACAAATCATGGTCTAAACCATAAACAAGTCAAAATAGAAGGTGGTATGTATACTGGACCGGGTGCAGAGTATAGTAGTGCTACTTTTAAAGATGACACTGGTAAACCACAAGTAGGGCATGAATGGATTAGATTAGATGATGGTACTATTATTGACGGTTCATCTGGACAATTTATGAATCAAAAAAACAAAATAAATCAAGACCAACGATTTAGAGTAATACCACCAAATGCACCATTACAAAAATATTACAAGCCACATTATTACAAAAATCCACTTATACAAAAAAGACAATGGTATGATAAGAATGACCCATTAAAAAAATCTATTGAGAAATATGAAAAAACTATGAGGTTAGGAAAACTAAAGGCTAAAATAGCATCATTAGGTGAACAAAACATGACATATCAAAAATCAAAAAAAGTAGTAATTAGGAAAAAAAAGAATCACCCAAAGGCAAGAAAAGCACAGGTAGAATTTGATGATCCAAAGGCAGAATCAAAATTAACTAAAATATCAGATGAAGCATGGCCAACTGAACAATCAACATTTCTAAGCAGTACAGGCAGATTTATTGGTGGTGGTCAAGACCATACAGAAACAATCCAAAAGATATTTCCAAAGTATACATATACTCCAGAAGACAAAATGGATGATGGTCCAGTAACTAGATTTTCTACACAATACAAGTTACCAAGAGTACAAAAACGTATGACACGTGCAGGTGAGAGAATTAGTGTAGGTATACACGCACCTATCACAAATGCACAACTAAAGACTTTACAAGATGTAGAAAAAATGGGTGCAGAGTTAGGATATGTTGTAGGTGACATAAAGACTGGTGAACATGGTGATGGTTTCTCTAACATGGTAAAAGCATTAAGAGAGAAGAAATTCCTATGAACATAAAAGAAAGATTGATTAAATTAAGACTTGCAGCAGTAGGAGATATTAAAAAGCAAAGATTTTATCCTACAGGAATACAAGGTACTAAAAAGGTTACAACGACACCAAAAAAATTTTTGGATAAAGCATCTAATACAGTAGATCCCACTTATGATTTAATAAAGAATAAAGGGTCAATCGAAACAAATAGTGGAAAATTTTCAGGATTAGCAGGTATACATGGATATAACCCAGATAGAATATCAAGTTTTAGTAGAAATTATGAAGCAGGTGGAGATGAAGAATTTTTTGCAAATAAACATTTTGGGTATGATGAAGAAGGACAACACGTATTTCCAGTAAAATATTTTCCAAAAAAAGATGATAAGGGTAGATATACAAGAGATTTTTATACCAAAAATGACAAACTTATAGACGGAATATATTATGAAGGATTAGATCCAGAAGAATTAGATGAAAAAGGAAATCGTATCAAGGAAAAAACTGTTAATAAAATTCTAGATAGAGATATTAGAGAAAACGATACTGTAATTTCAGATGATGATGTATCAGACTATAGAAAAAGAGAAATTTTTAGAGGTGATGAACTTGGTACTATAGAATTTCTTAAAAGAAAAATTAGAAGAGGTGATCCATTTGAAACCCCATATTTCAGTTTAAGGAATGGGGAAATCACAGGACACGAAGGAAGACACAGGGCTAGAGCATTGATGGAAGAAGGTGTACAAGAAATACCAGTTGAATTAACTGATGCAAGAGAATATGATACAGTAGACAATATTCTAGGACAGGAAGGTAGTGTATCAAAACTTGAAGATGAAATGAGACCTGTAGAAAAATATAATGGTTATATCAAAAGAGAAATAAAAGATATACTTACTGGAGAAAAAAGAGATGTTAGAATAAATGCAAGAGATTTAAGAAAAAGATTAGATGAAATGATGAGAGATACAAGAGCACCTATATTTGGAAGATTTTCAAAGCAAAGAACAGCAATACAGACAAAACATAATGTAAGAATTAATCCACAACAAGGATTAGAAATAGCAGATGCATATGACCAATTACAACATAGACCAAATGACCCAGATGTAAAAGCAGCATATGATGCATTTAACAAAGAAACAATGGACCAATTTAACAAGTTACGTAGCACTGGTTTACAAATAACCAAACTAAAACCAAATCAAAAAGGCTATTCATCAGCAGAAGAAATGCATAAAGACATATTAGAAAATCAACATTTATCATACTTTCCATCAGAATCAGGTTTTGGTTCAAGTGAAGTAAAAGACCATCCAATGTTACAAGGAAGTGGCATAATAGATGCAGAAGGAAAAGAAATGCCATATAATGATATATTTAGAATAGTACATGATATACAAGGACATAATCTTGGCAATAAATCAGATTTCTCACCAGAAGGTGAACATGCTGCATACTTGACACATAAACAACAATATTCACCATTAGCACAAAGAGCATTATTTACAGAAACAGCAGGTCAGGCAAATTGGGGTGCATTTAACAGGAAAAGCGGTGCACGTAACAGAGACTTGATAAGTAGAGGTAGATTTAACGAATTAGAGTTTGCTCCACAAAAAGCAGATATACTATCAGACGAATTTATAAATAGGGAGTTTCATATATGACACACAAACGTAACGTTGAATCAGATTCATATAGAGAATCAATTAAAAACATCAATACCAATATTAAAGAAACAAACAGAAAGAAAAAATTACTTGGTGCTAAATTACAAAAAATTGCAGTAAGATATGAAGGTGTATCAAGATCATATGGGTCAGACTTGGATGCACTTGATGCTTTTATGAATAGACAATCATATCAAGGATTTAGCGGTAAAGGTAAAAATAAAAAACTAAAGTTTGAATCTACAGGTGATCAACTAAAGTTACATGGTCATGTGATTGCAAGTCATACTCCAAAAGGATTATCAATTACAAATGCAAAACATGATACTCCATTAACATACAGTGTATTTAGAGACTTGGGAATTAAAGTTGATAGATTGCCAGAAGGTAAAGTACAATTACATGATAAAGTAATTGATGCGTTAGGTGGAGAAAATGTTCTAGTTCCATACAGTGTAATTACAGGTGAAGCATATGTAAAAAACCCAAATGCACCAAAACCAAAACAAAACAGAACAGTTACAGAACAAAATCAATTTAGAGTGAACGTTACTAAAAATCAAGCAAGGTCACAAGGTAGAACACAGTTACCATTTTCAGAATACGATGTTTTACCAGGTGAACAAGAAACAATTAACAAACTTACTGGTATTAAATCAAAAATACCAGAAGGACAAATAGCAAATGAAGCACATCATCTTTTACCAGTAAAATTCTTTCCGGGATTGAAAACAAATCCTGCAAACGGTATAATGTTAACAAGACAACAACATAAAGAAGTGCATGATTTAAACAAAGGATTATTCAGTAGAACAAGTAAACTTAAACAAAAATTAGCAGAAAGATATAGAGCATTTACAAACACATCATCATTTGTTGGTAACATGAGATATGATCAAGATGAACAAGAAATGACTGGTATATTATCTGGTAAACATTACAAATGGTGTGGTGTACCAGAAAGAACATTTGATGCTTTTCAGGGTGCAGGTAGTGCAGGTGCTTTCTTTAATAGAAATGTGAAAGGTCAGTTTGATTGCAGTAGCGGTGGTATATTAACAGAAGGTCAGTCAAGAATATCTAAATTAAAACAAAGAGTAGCGTTAATTGAACCATTGGTCAAGAAAAAGAAAAAAGGTAGAGTTATTAAGAAGGTATCACCAAGAGTAGCCATGCAAGACGAAATTAGTAAAGAAACAATAAGAAGAGCAAAAAATAACAAAGAAATACCAGAGTTAGGTTTAGGAGAAGGTCGTACATACATAGCAGACATCGATAGATTTTTAGATGCATTTAAACCAGAAGATGCAGATTTCTTAAACAAAAGATACCCTGGAAAAGGAAAATTTTTAGCAATTATTTCAACCACAACAAACATAGATGATATTGATTCATTAGAACCATATCATGCTAGATTACGTGAAAAAGGAATTGAAGCATTAACAGGATTTTACAGAAACACACAAACAGGTAAACTTGAATTTGATTCATCATATGCTAAAAGATTTAATTCATTAGATGAGATAGACCCTGAGTTACAAGTACCAACAGAAAAAAGTCCAACAGGTCAAGAAAGTGCATTAGTTATTACTCCAGACAACAAAGCGACACTTTATTTCAATAAAAAATATGATGCAAAACAAGTATTACCTTAATAATACTTATTATTTATTACTTTAAATATTAGTAATACCAAGTATTACTTAATGACTATGAATACAGCATGGACTGTAGAAAAAGCCAGAAGCGTTTTTGCTCAACTTACTAAAGTTGCAAACGATATGGTTTCTGCTACTGATGCAGAAGCCGCAGGTTCAGCAGGCCCACAAGAGGTTGTTGATGCTTTGGAAGTAATTGTATCTGAATTGGAAGCAGTTCAAAATGCAATTCCAGCAGAACCATCTATGGGTGAAGAACCACAAGTCGAAGCACCAGCCGAAGAGGCTCCAGTTGAAGAAGAAGAACCAAAACTAGCTAAAGCAAACTCACGTATTGCTGAACTAGAAACTAAACTCAATAATATTGAGTTAGAAAAGGTTGCTAAATCATATGGTGAGTTGTTTGATGAACCACGTGTTCAACAAGCAAAATATGATGAAGTAATTTCATCTGGTAAAGGAGTAGGTTATTGGCAAGCACAAATTGAAGCTATTTCTACATTCAAAGAACAAGCAGGAGTATCATCTTACAAACCAGCAAAGACCGTAAGTTCATGGATTCAACCAAGAACCAAAGTCGCACAACAAGCTGGCAGTGGGATGGTAAATCTATAGGTGATATAAATGGCATTTGGTACAACCGCAGCCGGAACAATCACTAAAGAACAAACACTCCACTCCATACGTAGATTACCAGTTGCAGCATCCACAACAATTACCAAAGGTAATGTTTGTGAACCTGATGCAGGTGGGGATTTAATCGTCAGTCCAACTTCACAAACCGCAGAAGTTCCACATTTTGTAGCACTTGAAACTGTTGATAACAGTGCAGGTGCAGATGGTGATTTATTCGTACCAGTAGCAGTTGCAGGACACTTTGTCACTGTTATTGCAGATGGTACAATTACACCGGGAAGCAAAGTCGTTGTAAGTGGCTCAACCGCAGGTCAAGTAATTGCCTACGTTGCAGCATCACACACACAAGACCAAGTTGTAGGAATTTATTGGGGTAAAGAAGGTGGTACTGTTTCTAAATCAAGCAGCACTCCATATTTGGAAAGCTTCTCTGATTCAGCCGATTACTCTCCAGCAGATGCAGTAGATGGTAACGTCATAGAAATACAGTTGGTGGATAACTAGAATGGCAAAAATTTTTAACGAACGAAAAGCAGATTACAGAGGCCTTCAACTTTGGTTGAACCCTGTAGACAAAACTGTTTACGCTACCGAAGGAGCACCAAAATACTCATTCGGTGAAGTTAATGGATATGCCCTCTACGATTTCAACAAGCACTTTGAAAACCAAAAACTAGCCAAAGATTCCTTTGGTCAAAATCAATACATGCACGATGCATTTGTTGATACCGAGTTTAAGGCTTTAGCAGAAGACTATGTCTCTGATATGAAAGCTGGTGGTAGACAAAGAACCGCAGCATTGAGAAGTAGCACCAACTCAGCAGTTGACATTGTCAACGTATGGGAAACTGTTTTGGGTAAACAAGATAGAACCTATGCTGGTAAGAACTTAGCCAAAGAAATTGCAGTACCAAATCTGTTAATCAGCATTGATACCGCTACAAAATTCTCTGGTATGACTCAGTTAGATGAGGGTCAACTCTCACAACTAAAAGAGTTATCTTACAGCAGAAGCACATTTGAGGCAAACAAGTATGGTTTGAAATTCGTGATTCACGAAGAAGCCAGACTAAAGAATGTCCACAATGTTTTGCAAGACTCTATCCAAGTTGCATCAAATAAAATCGAACAGAGACAATCTTTCGATGTTATTGCAAAAGCAGATGCATCATTGACCGCAAAAGCAGCTATTGGTGTTTGGGATACATTTGTATCTGGAGCTGATCGATCATCCAACAACCCTCTTCTAGATTTAGGAATTGCAAAATTGCTAATTGAGGGATCTGGTGTTGGTGGTAGATTGACCAGAGTAGGTATGCATCCACTTGACTTTGCAAAGTACATGAGCAATACTTTCATTAGAGGTGTTGCCTCAACAAAACCATCCGAAGTATCATTCGAATCTGGAACAAGAGATTTGCCTGGATTCCCAGATGCAGGATTAGTTTTGGACAATGCAATTAGACAAGGTGACGTATACTGTGTAGATACAGAGAAAGAGCCAACAATAGCATTATTCCAAGGTCCACAAAGAATTGGTAGTGCACACGATGAGGAGACAGGAGATGATAAATACTTTATCATTGACTATCACTTGGCAGAAATCATTCAAAGTGAAACCGGAAGACAGCTAACAGGATGCTCAACTCCATCTGATTGGACTTAGTCTAATCACGTAAACAAAACCCTATTTTTTTCTTTTTTTTTCTTTGTTTAACACTAATGTTAATCATTAGCGTTTATTTATATACTGTTTACGCATAGAAAATGGTTATATGTTATGAAATTCGCTTTTATATATGGCACAAATGCCAGCTCTAATTCCAAAGGAAGTTGAAATACAACGACTAAAGAAAATTTGGTTGATTGTAATTGCTATGGGATCAACAGCAGCATCAGTCGAAGTTGATAACTTTGTTGATGGTTCACTTCACCAAACATCCATTAGAGATTCTGCATTTACTCCAGCACACTGGTGGCTATACAGTCATTTTATAGCATTACCATTGGGATGGGGTGCAGTAGCAATCTATGATAGGAAGGTACCTATTCTTAGAGGACCAAACAACTCAATGAACACTGGTCTAAAGATGACCATACTAGGTTATCTTGCTACGATGTTTACCATTGGTGTAAACGAAATGTGGCATTTCTGGTTTGTAGAGGAAATCTTTGCAGTACCAAATCACTGGATGTTTAACATGGGAGTTGTAGTTGCTTTTATGGGTGCATTGGCATATGTAGTACGTGTGTACGCAAGATTGGTTGAACTTGGAGCAGAAAGCCCGGGTGAAAATCCATATGTTGCAGAAATGTATAAACTTGCACTAGAAGGCAAACTCTACAGCAGATCAATCCCATAATCCTTTTTTATTTATATATTAGTAATACTAAAGTAATACTAATGGGTAAGAAAAAACTTACAGAGAGTGACTATTGGGCACAACATATTATCAGAGCACAACAAGACGGAAAAGATTACATCTTTGCGTTAGTTCGTAGAAAATACGATGACGATGATATTGAAAGCACTGGACCGGGTGAATACATCGGGTTATCACGTGAAAACAAATATCCAAAGGTGACAGACAAAGACCCTGATTCAGACACATTTGGTAAAAGAATTGATAAACCTGATGCTGACCCCATCGGTGTAAGATTACTTTATGTTGATGAGTTTAACTCAGACAACATTAAAAGATACAAAAGTATGTCTGGAATTACTGCATTTGGCCAAACTGAATTTATTTGGAAATTCAAACAAGTCAATATTACAGCAGACAAGGTTGAAGAGTTCTGGCAAATTCCACAAGATGATGCATATGATAAGTATGTGTTAAAAGAAACGGTGGTAAAGATTGAAGAGAATAAGCCTAACAATAGACGAAAAAACCCTTGAAATCTTAGATAGATGGGTCAATGAGTTCGACTTGGAAAACAAAGGCAATAGATCGGGGTATCTAGTCGCTTTAATCAAAAAACACACACCAGCAACACCTCAATAACCCTTTTTCTTTTTATACTAAAAATACGTATAATATCTATGGCACAAGCCACAGCAGCTAGTATAAAAACACAATTAGAGGCAGGATTATACCCAGAAGATACACTAACTGCTGACAATATTTATGATTTTGAACAATATCAAAATAGAAGAAAATATCCAAGTTGTGAAGTAGTTACAGTACAGCCAGAAAGTACAACAGAAACAAAAGCAAGAACAGAGACAACAGTTGGATATGAGATTAGATATTATACAAGAAATCTTGGTATCAGAACCGATGAAGTAGCAACACAGAAATCAGTAGAAGATGTAATTTTGGCCCAAATGGAATCAATGATTTTACAGGACCATAAAATCACATTTGAATCAAAACAATGGACCAGACAACAAGTACAAAGAAGTGGTTCACATCCTGCATATTTGGTATCAACACTAAGAATTACAGTTAGACAAATTATTGCAACAACTGCCACATCAGATGGTGTATTAAAATTTAAATTAGTAGGTTCTACAGTAGACAGTGCACCAGCAGGTGACTATACTTATACAAATGTATTTGATGTAGACTTTATGACAGGATATAGAGATACAGATGAGGGATATGTTGGTTCAAATGTACCACTACATTTTGCTGGTGATATTCAAGGTAGGTTTATTGCAAACATAATGGTCAAGGCAGCAGATTTTGGTTCAACAGGTGACAAAGTAAACCAGATGGACAAATTAAACTCAAACGGTGAAAAAAACACATACAAATTTGAATATACAAATAAAACAGCAGATAACAGCACAATCACAAATTCTTTCTCATGTGAAGTGGAAAACGTACAGGCTTTATACAATACAAATAATGGTGTAGTTTTTAGAATAATCGCAAGATTAATATCTGATGTAACCGTAACTATAACATAGAAGGCTAGACTCTGGTTATAATACAAGAATCTCGCTTGTTAGTGGAATCTCGGTTATAGGTATTGAAACCAAGTAAAAAGCCAGACAAGGTCAAATTCGTACCTTCATTGATGCCTTCTTAATCCTTTTATATTAATATCGCACTTTATATATTATGGCAGATTTAGGTACAGTTGGACAAGAAGTTAATGCAAAGAAATTACAGGTCTTTATAGGTTCAACTTCAAACGAATGGAAACTCATGCAAAACGCCAGAATTTTGATTTCACATCCTATTTTTAGAGAACCAACTACAAGCGGTGGTATAGTTACATATACAGGAGCACCAGATAATTCTATTTCAGGTACATTGTTATTTACTAGAGATGAATGGGATAATACAACAACAAATGATTTAAAATCATTATTAACAGTTACTAATGGCGAAGTACCATCAAACACATGGTTAGTTAAAATGACCGATGTTAGTGGTACAGCAACAAATACAACGTTTACATTTACAAACTGTAAATTATCTGTAGCAGATATTTCAAAATCTGTAGAAGGTGCAGTTAAAGTAGACATTACAGTAGTGTGTCCAGACGAGCCAACCTCAGCGTGAGTGGTATGAATGAGTTTAGATTTAACCAAACAAAGGTTACAAAGTGCTAAAGATAGAATAAATCGTTACATAGATCAAAATATTATGTTATGGGCTACAGAAGAAATATTATTACCTGCACAAGTTGATGTAGCAAATTCTATTTCTCAACGTGCATCAGAAGCATTAGGTCTTGAAAAATCAGGTTTTATGAAAGTAGACTTGACATGGGATTTACGTGATGATGAAGGCAAACCCATTCATTTTTTCCTAGAATTTGGTACAAGTCCACATATTATTAGACCTAAAGGTAAGTTATTTGGTGGTGCAGATGCATTACATTGGGTAGGACCTACTGGCAAGGATATTTTTGCAAAAATAGTTAGACATCCAGGATCAAAAAAACATGTTGGTTTAATTGAAAATATAAAGAATGAAAGAGTACCAGCATTGAGGGAACGTATAATTTCAGAAACACAAAATTACTTGGAGATTAGTGCGATATGAGTGTAAGCGATGATAAACTTCGTATTCCAATAGAGGTTAAAACAGAAGATATTAAAGAAATAGAAAAATTAATTCAAGATATTACAGAAGCAGAAACCGATTTACGTCAAATTTTACCAAAAAAAGGCAGAGGTATAGGAGATGTAACAAGCAGAAGTGCGTTTGCAAGACCAGAACCATTTGATGAAAGAGGTGGTATATTTGGCGGTACAAGAGAAGGAGATGTTTTACCAGGTCTAGCAAAAGATAAATCATCAAAACAAGCATTTCAAAGAACAAATGCTTTTAAAGAAATGCAAGATGAATTAAATCAGATTAAAGAAGAGCAATCTAACATACTTGGTAATTTAATTAATTTAGGATTTGCAGGTTCTATAGGAAAAGGTGGAGCAGCAGCAGGTGCAGCAAACACAGCAAAGAAAGCATTACCTGCTGGACAACAAACTCTTACAGCAACAGCAAAAGGTGGTATTTTTGGTTTAATGGGATTAGGTAATAGTCTTAAATCTATGGTAGGAAAAGCAGGAATTTATGGATTTGTAGCATTAATAGTTGTAGAAATGGTACAAGAAATAGCAAGTATGATTTTTAGAGAAGGTGGTCCATTTGATAGAAGATTTAAAAGAGATATAACTAAAGAAAGTGTAAGAAGTATAGATTTGAGAGAAAAAGAAGAAATTTCACAAGGCAGAAGAATTGTACGTGTAACAACAGTTTCAGGTTTAAGAGGACCATCACAAGTTAGAAGTAATCTTGATCTATATAAACAAGGACAAAGATTATTTGATATAGACGGTTCTTTGATAGCAAAAAATACAGGAGTGGGTAAAGTATGACATCTTATTTATGGCGTAGTACATCAGGTGAAGAAAATGTCAATAAACAAGGTACTAGAGCAAGTGCAGCAGATGTAATAACATTTAGTATTAATAATGTATCAGACGGTAAATATTTACATCAAACACAATTTGATTTTATTGTAGGTATTGGTGAAAACGAAAAACCAAAAGGAAATATTAATGAAATACAAGACACATTTTTAGATTCAATCACATTAACTTTAACAGGTTCAGTTAATACAGCAACAGGCGGGTCATCAATATTTGATTTAATTAAAAAATGGATGATAGAAGCAAAAACTGATACTGTTTTTACAAAAGGTAGATTTGGATTAGAATTAGATGATGTTGATTCGTATAATTTAATACCTACAGGTACAGGTTCTAGTACAGAGCAACCAAGAGGTTATGTTTTATCAAATTGGAGATGGGTTAGAACAGGAGAAATAAAATCAAAAACAGAATTTATTGCAACATTAAGATTTAATGGTGATTTAAATGTTGATGCATCTAGTAATGGTAATTCTTCAAGAGACTATGACTGGACAGTGAACAGATAATGACAAGTAATTGGACTTATACAATTACACATTATGATGAAAGCAATTCTTGGTCATCAACCAATATAACAGATTATTTGGTATCTATACCATATTGTACTGACACAGGAACAGGGGAAGTTAATACAGCAAGAATCATTTTATCTGCCGATAGAGGTAAATTCATTAAAACATCACCTGTAATAGATCAATTTGATAGAATCAGAATACAAATTGATGATGGTGATTCTTCTACAACAAATTATGATAAATATTATGACGTAACTAAAATTTTACCATCTGAATCTAAATCACAAGGAACGAGAGTTGAATTATATTTACTTGGATTAGAACATCATTTACAACAAGTTAATTATACAAAATCGCATTTTTCAGAAGGTCCATATGAAGTTGTAGAGGATATATGTAATTTATATAATATATCTAAAGGTAATAAACAACCAACAATACAAGGCCATAATAGTTCAACATATAATAAATTACCAAATTCATCATATATTAAAAATAATTATGATTTTGGTGAAATGGAAAAACCATGTTTAGATAGAATTGTAGAAGTTACAGAATCATTGGGTGCAGCAGTAGATGATGGTGGTGTACTTGATTTTTATGATATAAGATTTGATTATATAGACCATGAAAATATAAGAATAAATGTTTTTTCACAAGGTAATAATATTGCTGATGGGTCACAAATACAAATAACTAATACTGAATCAGTTAATGTAGGTGAAACTGATTCAGGTATTGATGAAGAAACAGGAAGTCAAGTTTTGGCATGGGGAGCACCAGAATCAGGTAGTTTACCTGTAGCATATTCTAAATTCGCATCAGAAGAAGTTAGATTTAACTTATACCCAGAATGGAGTTCCGCTATAGAATATGGAATTGGTGCAAAAGTTAGGTATCAAGGAACATTATACAAAAGGCAAAACAGTGTAGTTAGTTTACCTGCATCTCCACCAACATCAGATGCTAATTGGCTATCAAGAACAAAAGCACAAGATTATGGTGATTTATATTATGTTTCATATTGGACATCAAACGCTTCCAATGGTGCAGAAAATGCAAAAGATAGTGGAACAGACCCAAGTAATATAAATTCAAGTTTAGAGTTAGGACCTGGATTCAATGATGGAAATATTGTAGTATGGGATACAGATGAAGATGCTAATTGGTTTAGAACATGGGTTGATGTACGTGTAACTGGTGCTAATCCACAACCAAGCACAATATCATCAGATGCAACATTACAAAAATATTTGTATTCAGATACATATTTTTACAGAGGTTTTAGAGCATTATTAGAAAATACAGCATCAAGTGGTGTTTGGTCTGGAACTGATTCTAATAATAATTCATATAGTAAAGCAATAGTAGAATGTGTTACTCCTGGTAATTCAAGTACCGCTACATGGAAGGTAAAATATACTCCATCATCAAATCTTAGTGTTATTGTAAGACATGAAGGCATACCATATAGATATACTGGTAGTGCATGGTCTGCAAGTGGTTCTGGATATGGTGCAAACACAGATGGTGATTGTTTACATCCTTATACTTCATTAACAAATGAAGATGGTATATATGATGGAGTTTTTTCATTACAAAGTAATTCTGCAATAAAAATAAGGTATCAATGGACAACAAATATTTTAGGTCTTGTTTCAGATGCAACAGAACAACATGCTATTGGTGCGTGGTTTAATATGACATTTCCATTTCCTCATAGTAGTATAGTAACAGGTACACCTGTAGTTGGAAATCATTACGGTGGAGCATTTTCTGGTAGAGATTCTGTATGTGAACCAGCAACATTAGATATTGAAAATATGCATTTATCACCAACAGGTAACAGAGGTTTTAATCAAACAACAGATGAAACAGAGTGTTTAGGACCAATATCAAGTATAGATTTTTGGTTAAAGTTACACTATCAAGGAACAAATAATCCTTTGTCATCTTATAATACATTAGCAGAAGCAAATTTTGTAATGACATGTCTTTTAATTGATACAAGTGATAATGTTGTAAAACAAGATTTTGTAGTACCATTTAATAATACATGGACCCCAATTAAATTACCCATAGGTGGATTTCAAACATATAGAGGTAGAAAACCAAGAGAATCAATATTAAGTAGTATAACTCCACCAAGAGAATTAACAATTAACAATCAAATAGAATGGAGAAATATAAAACAAATTATTATACAAACAGCACAAAGTTATGATTCGCATGGAAGATACGCAAAATCTGCATTAGATGGTAATTTTTATGCTAATGGTATGACTACTGTTGGTTTAATACCTACAGGTGGTCAAAACAGTCGTAGACTTGACATGTATATTGATGCATTTAGATTTACAAAACCATTATTAGTTACAAGTGCAACAGCAGCAATTACTGATAGAAATATAGAATCAGAATTTATGGATAAAACAGAAATATATGATTATTTTCAATTAAAAAATATAGCTAAAGCAGAATTAGAGAAAAGACAACACAGACATGTAGAATTTGAAATAACCACTACAGGTAATTTTAGTATACCATTTGGTAATTTTTTCAAGTTTATACATGAAAGAATCATATCAGATGAATTGAGAACTGGTACTGTGAGTGGTGTTAATTATGTTAAATTAGTAGCAAAAAACATAGAATACTCTATAACAAAACCTGTTGACGGTAAAGGTGGATTTTTACGAAAACTATTAGGAGTGAAAAGATTTGAGTAATAGTGCAGCAGCAAGAAGAAAAGAACAAGCAGATATAATTAAAAAATTACAAGACGAACGTAAAGCATTATCTGCACAGAAAAGAAGACAAACCAGTGGTACAGGACCAGTAAGTTATGGTGTGGTTTCAACTAATATAGCTGGATTTGGTGGTTTTAATCCCAACATAAACATTGATACAGGAAAACTTGATGTAGGTGGTGGTGTAATGATGGGTCCTATAGCATATAACCCACAACAAAAAACAATTAGTTCTGGTACACTTACAATTAGTGGATTACTTAATCAAAGTTCATCATGGATTATATGTCTTGGTGAAGGTGCAGCAGCAGATGATTTAGTTACAATAGCAGGTGCAAGTTTTTCAGGCCAAATATTATATTTACAAGCACAAAACAACGATATTACAATTAAACATAATACTGGAAACATATTTACACATGACGGTAACGATGTTGTATTAAGTGGATATAATTCAGGTACTAATACAGGTGGAGAAGTAGCTATTTTAATATTTGATAATCAAGTTGTAGATACATCTAGTGGAAAATGGGTTGTTGTGGCAACACATGGCGGTACAGCAGCATCATCATGGGTAGGTACAGCAACATCTGATTTAGATATGGGTACATATGACATAAATAACGTAGTAGATATTGGAACCGCTTTAAATCCAGTCGATAATATTTACATTGAAAGATTAAGATTCGAAACAGGAACAGGTGTTTCAAATATACCAAACATCTATTCTGCAAATGGTAATGATATAGATTTTAACGTTACAAGTAGTTTATATAAATTCAGTTTTCGTTTTGGTGGTACAACTAGATTTGAAGTTGATAATAACTCTATAACAGTAGTTAATACAGCAATAATTGGTGATGGTACAAGTGGAAATGGTGCAGTTGTGTTAAATGATTCAACATCAATGGTAGGTGCAGCAAACGGTTATGTTTACAGAGAAGGAAGTGATGTTAAAATCTATACAGGTGGCTCAGAGAAAAATATCTCAAATATGTTAGCAAGTAATCAAAGTGTAACAATAACAGGTGGATGGACATTTAATTCAATATTAAATGTATATCCTGCATTAGACTCAACATATGATTTAGGATCTTCTACAGTAAGATTTGATGAAATTTATGCAGATGATATAATATCTGGCAGTATAGGCGAGGGTGCAAACTTTGGATGTGTAATATCTTTTAGTAGTACAGGTATAAACTTGATTACAAATTCAAATGATAGGGTATCTATTAGCCCGGGTGGTACATCTGACTTTGATTTTGAAAATGGTCAATTAAATCTCAATAGTAGTACAGTAATCAATCACACAGCAACTACTACAGCACCAACTACAGCAGGAACATATAATCAATACATTGTATCACCAATAGGATATATTTCAATTAAAGTAAACGGTACATCTTATAAAGTACCTTATTACACATAGATAGATTTTTATGGTATTAAATACAATATTTACTATGACCTTAGTAGGTAAAATTGAAGAATATATTTTGCAATTAGAACAAGCAGTAACACAACTACGTCAAGAAAATCAGGTCTTACAACAAAGAATTGCACAATTAGAAAAACCAAGAAACTCTCTAGCAGATGAGCTAGAAGAGTAACCTTTTTATTCCTAATTAACATATTATTATTAATGAAAATCATTGACGTCTATACAAAAAAAGAATACGAATGTCCAATTTGTAAAGAAAAAATTTACTATGGAAAAATTGCTAAAGAGAACGGTGAATTTGTCACAAAAGATGGTCAAAGACCAAATGGCAAATTCGGCAAAGAAAATAACGTTTTATCTGGTGCAGTAGACATTTATGTAAAAGATAGATTACATTCATGTACAGCAGGTAAAACACAAGAAGAATATCAAAGACTTATTGGTGGTGGTTTAGCAGAACTTGCCATCAATAGCAATCCGAAACCAACACAAAAAGTAGTATGGTATGACAAAGTAGACTTTCTTACAATGAATACACCACAACAAAACTTAGTTCATGGTTATCACGATTTAAACAAAGTCGCATACCATTTAACTAAAGAGCAACATCCAAACATGAGTTCTGAGGACAATGTATTTGGTCAAATAGTTCACGCAAAATCTCTGGTATTGTCAAATTTGCTTATTGCAGAAAATTTGAAAAAACTAAGAGAGAAACTAGAAAAACAATCTGATTAGGTAGATTTTTATACCTTATCAACCCTATATTTTTTATGAAAGATTTTAAGTTGACAGACCTAGAAAAAGTTGGCCCTACAACTGAAAAGAAACTCAACAAGGCAGGAATTTTTTCACCGCTTGATGTAGTTATTAGGGGAGTAAAAGAGTTTAGCAGAGTTAGTGGGTTATCTACTGATATGGCTACAGCACATGTGTTACAACTCAAAAAAATGCTTGCAGCAGATGGAAATGATATTGAAGTTAAAGACATCAAATCATTAAAGGCATTACGTGACAGACAAGTAAAAACAAAAATCCATGTAGAGGATTTAGATGAAATGACAAGAGGTGGATTTGAAACTCAAAGCATGTATGAGATATATGCATCAGAGGGTTCAGGTAAAACACAGATGGCTATGTCACTTGCAGCAGAAGCACTTGGCGGTGGTCATGGTGTTATGTTTGTAGACTGTGAAGGCACATTTGACTTGGAGAGATTTGAGGAAATCTGCAAGTATAGAAACATTGAATACGATGAGGAAAAACTTGGTTACCATATGTACGGTGACGAAGCAGAGTTGTTGGCAGGTATTCAAAACATGACTGATGAACTCATAGAGAGGGATGTGAGATACATGGTCGTAGATGGTCTTGTGGGATTGATGAGACTTGGGTACGAAGGTAGAGGGGAACTCAACGAGAGACAAATCGAGTTGAAGAATATCTTAAAGTACCTAAGAAACCTCTCAATCCTACTAAACATTGGTATCATCATTACCAATCAAGTGACAGCAAACCCAGACCCATTTGGTGCAAAAGAAAAACCTATTGGTGGACATGTGTTAGGACACTATGTCAAATACATCATATCTATCAGCAAAGGTATGAAGAATAATCGTACAGCAAGACTTGTAAAATCACCAAGTCAAGCACAAGCAGATTACCCATTCTTTGTAAATGAAGAGGGTGTAAGCCAATACGAAACAATCAAAGAAAAAGAGAGAGCTGACAAGGCGGCCAAAGAGCCACCTGTCAAACTACAGGTGTTTTAGATGTCTTGGGCAAAACATCGAATGAGAGAAAACAGAAACAATCAGTACAGACCAGAACAGATACAATTATACAAACAACTTAGAGCAGTTAGAGCAAATAGTCTATTACTTATGGAAGAACCCATCAAATACATAGATGAACAGGGTAGAACCAAGGTAGCAATAGCAGATATTGCAGACTTGACAAAAAAAGAAGTTTTTAGAATAAATGGTGCAGTGCATAATTCTAACAGACAAGAAGACAAAGATTGGGAGCAAAAAGAATACCTTGAAAGGGATGGTTGGAAAGTTACAGACATAAATAATGTTGAATAATGTTGTTTTCCTAAACCATATACCACTTTCTTTAATTATATAATTATATAATTATATTATTTATTTGAGATAGGTTTAATAATCAAATTAACGTATTATTACCATGTCAAAAAATATAACATTCTCACATGATGATACGTGGACATGTCTTGACCAACTTCTTGAAAAACTACCAAGAAGTATTAACAAGTCACGTGCAATAGTATTGTCAATAGAAGAAATGAACAAAAAGGTAACTAGAAAGTCAAGTTCATCCTTAGATGATTTTACAGAAGACGTCACTACAATAAGACTTGAATCTGATCCAAAGTTTTGGAAAACAAATCTAAAAGAAAAATCAGCATCAGAACTAAAAGAACTACTAAAACTAATATCAAGTAGAAAGTCACTTGTAGAAGAAGAACTATACAGGAGATTATAATGTCCGGTACAGAATCATTCTATGAAGAACAAATTGCTCTACGTCTAGTAGAAGAAATACCAGAACACATAGCAAAACTTAGACCAACAAGCACATTCACATACAATATCTCACAAGAAGACTTTGAGATATTTACAGAACATCAAAAAGAGTTTGGTGGTATAATACACAATGCAGTTGTAAAAGCATGTCAAATCTATTGGGAAAACTACAAAGTAAGACACATACAAGATGTTTTAGAAAGAAAACAAACCATAATCAAAGACCAATCATCAGGTAGAAACAACGGTCTAGATAGATTCAATAAAATCAAAGTCAATATTGAATTTTATCCTACTGTAACAATGAGAGACATAGGACCACATATTGAAAAAGAACCAATAGTAGTAGATGGTCGAATTGTAGCAGTAAGCAACAAAGCAGGTTATGTCAAATCAGGTATAGTCTTTTGTCCAAATGGATGTGACACAGATGAATCAGTAGTATGTGGTCCAACACTTAGGATATTCATACCAAAGTGTAAAAACTGTAAAGGAATAATGCATTTAAGAACAGCATCAGCAGTAACAGACTACGTACAGACAATCAAAATACAGGAAATCTCCAACGAAGCCATGGAACGCAAACTTATTGACTATGATGTAAAAATCACAGGTGATGATGTATTCAATACATGGATAGGCAAGCGTGTTAGAATTGCAGGTAACTTTTTGACTGACATACTTATGGAAGGTCATAAAGTAGAACACAAACAATTCATCTTTGCAAAATACATGCATGAGATAGAGGAACTAGATAATGTATGTATGTCAAAAGATAGAGCAGATGAAATAAGAGAACTACTCAAAGTACCAGAAAACATTACAAGACTATTCAAATCATTTGCTCCAATGATTGAAGGTAGACTGTTACAGAAAGAAGCAATCACATACGCATTTGTAGGTGGCTCAGAAAAAGAAGTAAGACGTATTGACATAAACGTACTAGAGATAGGTAACGCAGGACATGGAAAGTCTGAGACAGCAAAAAAGATAAGAAATGTTGTTGCCAAATCAAGATATTTCTTAGGCAATAATGCTACAGCAGCAGGTCTAGGAATTGGTATGGTAAAACTAGATAATCAGACATCCGTACCACAAGGCGGTCCATTAGTAATGTGTAGTCCACATGGAATGGTAGCAATAGATGAAATAGACAAAATGCATGCGGAAGACATGAAAGCACTATTGTCATCAATGGAACAACAAGTAGTAACAAAGACTGTATCTGGTGTAGACTTGATACTACCATCAATGGTATCTATCATAGCAACAGGTAACCCAAAATGGGGGGAATGGGATGCAGATAAAGGAATACCAGAGAACATCAACTTTCCTGCATATTTGTTGTCAAGATTTGACATTGTGACTTGCTCAGTAAAGTCAAACTCTGTAATGAAACAAGCAATAGCATCAAAGATACTAGGACTAGACCCAATAACACAAGAACAAGGCCTAGAACCATTACTTAGTGAAAATGAGTTATTACAATACATCAACTATTGTAAAAAACTACAACCAACACTAACACATGATGCAAGACTAGAACTCAAAAACTTTTACGAGCAAATGTCTGAACTTACAGAAGGTGAAACAAAGGTAGTACCAATGACTCCAAGAGAACTAGAAGGAATGATAAGACTTGCAACAGCCAGAGCAAAGTTACTACAAAAAGAACATGCAGACCTAGATGATATAGAAGCAATCAAAGAATTAAAAAAGAAAGCAATATCATCATTCCCGGGTATAACTGTAAAGTCTGCTGGACAACAACTAAGTCTACTTACCGAGATGGATAAGAAAGAAAAGACAAAAGAAGACATTATATTCCAATGCAAAGACAATGACGGATTAGTAGATTCTAGTCAAGTCATAAAGAAATGGGTAGAAGCAGGAATATTCAAGACAGAACAACGTGCAGAAAGAGAATTTCAAAACTTAGTAGGTGAGAGATTCTTCTTACGTGGGTCAAAGTACAAGTACAAATCCTAACTTTCCCCTTATTTTTTGTAGCATTAGTCTTATATATGATATGTGAGTATTACTTGTATGATCAATAAAACGATTCCAAGGCTAAACAAAGCTTACGAGCTTATTGCCAACGGTGATGTAGTCCTCACCGATTTTGGTAGAGCATTAGTTTACGGTTCAGAGCCAGAACCATACAAAGTAAACTACACATTAGAGAAATGTGAATGTTACGACAATGTAGAATCAGGTAACAAATGCAAACACATCTGGGCAGCACAACTACTCAGACAAGCAATCGTGGATGGTGTCTGTCAATGATAGGCAACTGTAACGGATGCTCCAAACGCAATACACGTGTATTTGAGTTTAGCACAGAAGTAGTATGTACAGAGTGTTATTTCTCTGATGACTTAATTGAGGTAGACCCATAATGAACGAAAAGAAATGCATATACGGTCATTGTGAGCATGGTGAAGAATTTCACGATGAAGGTGTCTGTTGGAAAATCACAAAAGAGGATTTAGCAGAACTACCAACAAACGAGAAATACTGCCAATGCAAACGCCAAGCAGACTTGATACGTAGGTATGAACGTGTAGGTTATATGGAGTTTGATGAGCACACAATCATGGCCACAAAAAATTGTGCTAGGTGTAAAAAAGACTTTCTAGGCAGAAAAGAAAATGATCTCTGTCTATCATGTAAAACACTAGCATCATACGGTATCTCTTCTGAATAGATACATTTAAAAGAGAAAACCACTCTTATTTTTTTATGGTAGAATTAGAAGAACTACATCAATACAGATTTTATCACCTTTTTCCAGTATGGAAGCCAAAATGTGAATGTGGTGGTATGTTATGGTTACACATGACCAATGGAAGTGTAAATCAAAAATGCAAACATGTAGGATGTTTTAAAGAATACGAAGTACCAAGAGTTTGCACAGAATGTGGTACAAATCATATGTTTGAAGATATTACATGTGATAATTGTGAGCCAAAAGTAATCAACATAGCAACATGGAAGGTATCTATAGATGAAGGTGAAAAGGCTATAAAAAAAATTAACCGGGCCTTTAAAAACGGTAAGATAAGTGAGAGTGATTGGAAAGCAGCAATCAAACTTAATGAAGAGGAAATACAGAGATGCCAAAAAAGTTTGCAGGAAATCTAAACTATAAAAAAGGTAGAAGGTTTGAATATAGAGTAATGGCTTTACTCAGAAACAAGGGGTATTTCTGTATGAGAGCATATGCATCAAAGGGTCCATATGATGTAATAGGCATAAGACCAGCATCACAGATGAATCAGGTACCATTACTAATACAGTGCAAAACCAACGGTAAACTACCAAAGAAAGAACGTGAGAAACTAGAACTATTGGATAAAAAATGGCATGGTACAACGGTACACGCATACAGGTCTGGCAGAACCACAATCTTTGAAGATTTAAATGGTAATATCTTGGATATATAATATGGTACTTTATCAATTTACCACAGTAAAATCAGTGCTTGGGGAAACAGGTACATCTAATGATAGTAAGATTAGGCATTATGGTGAGATGGCAGATAAAGCAATTATTGCAGATTTGATAAATGTAAAAGACCTACCAAATCCACCAGTAGTTACAGCAGATGTTTTAACATTGGAAGAATTAAATAATATCAAATCATTTGCAACACAATATACAATAGGTTATTTTTACAAGTTTGAATCAGGTGATGAACAGACTATTGCAGAAGCAAAAGAGAATTGGAAAATGTGGTTTAATAATAAATTTAGAAGATTCACCTTTAAAGCTAGAGGTGGAGAAACAGCAAGATGAATTACGAGTTCTGGTTTGACGGTGCACCATATGGCAAAGATGATATGCCAATAGGTACAGTACATAGAGAAGAATTTGCAAGACCTATCATTGGTGGTCAAGTAAAAATTAATGGTAGATATTATTTAATTACAAGAACATCACCAGCAGGAAATCCAACAGGACAAAAAGTAATTTACTATGTCGAGCCTGTAAATCACAGTTGGCCATACAAGAAATAAATACATTTATAACTTAATCACGCATATATTACCGTATGATGGCAAACCTAACACCACAACAAAAAAAGGCCAGAGGTTTTTTACTGACACCAAAAGACAAAAGACAGATTAAATATGAATCTCTAAAAGAACAACTTGAAAGTCAGTATGGCCGAAAACTGAATAAGATGCAAATAAGATACCTAGAGAAAGGAATAAGGTATCAACTAATTTATGACATTGAAACAAGTGATTTCAATCCATATCAGAATTTTATGATATGTTTTGTAGCATATAGAAGAGATATTGTAAAAAACAAAATAACAAAACATGTAGAAGCAATAACAAAAGCAGACATTACAAAGGCAGTTAAAGACAATAACTTTAACTTTGATTATGTATTGTTACAGAAACTATCAGAACTAATGAAACAATGCGACCAAGTCTGTGGTCATTTTTCAACAAAGTTTGATACACCATTTTTCAGAAGTAGATGTCTATTGACAAATCAAGAAGAATTAATTCCTGATTACATGGATAACATGTCTGCTGATACATGGCGTATGATGAAACAAACGATGAAGGCACCAAGAAACACACTGAATAACCTGATATTACAGGCTACTGGCAAGTCTGACAAGACCCATGTAGACCTTGAATACTGGTATAAGGTGCGTTTCAAGGACAGTCCTGATTGGCAAAAAGCCATGGGGTATATCGTGGACCATTGTAAGAAAGATGTAGCCATGACATACAAAGCACTACAAAAGATAGAAAGATTCAACAACGTAAGCGGTGGTTATGTATGAAGACAGTAAAAGGTAAAGTTCTAGACTTTATAGAAAACATGGGCAAAGAAGGAGCACTCGCACAAGAGATATACAACACAATGCCTGAAACATCACAAAGAACAATACGATATGCATTACTAGAACTACTAAATTCAGGCCTAGTTAAACGTGACCGTACATGTAGATGCCATGCAGCACCTATTTACGAAGCAACAAGCACGAAAACACTAAAAACGAAATAGTTAAATAGTAATACTACGTAGTAATACCATAAGCCTCGATGAAGCGTTGATTCTCTGACTATATAGGCGTGGAGAGGTTGGTTATCTTTAAATCATAAAGACACATTATATAATTATGGATAAGGACATCACAGCAGTAAAGCTATCACTACAGCAAATGGCAAAGGAAGCAATAATAGGCATATTTGGAGATATGGATGAAGACCAAATGATAGCAAAGATGCACACAGTAATAGAATTAGCAGAGAAACTACGCATAAAAGACCTACAGATATGCATATCATATAACGATTTACTAAAAGCAAAGAAACAATTTCAACTAGAGGATGATGAAGAGAATGAGTAATCCATTCCCATTAAGTCCATATCCAATAGACAAACCATTCAACCCACCAGAAGTATATGATGAATGGGAAGATGAAGACTGAGATAGAGTGCCCAAAATGCAATAACAACATGGATGCCATGACAGCATGCCATCTTATTTGCCCTAATTGTGGGTCACACCTAGACTGTTCAGATAAAGGTAATTTTTGGTAATACTACGGTGAAAAGTATAGAAGGTATTATATACCATATACACATACTATTACCATGAGTAAAACACATGAAGCAGAAATCATCTGCACAAACATAATTGGAGCATTTCCAGACAAATCACTGGATGACTTTTTAGACATGGTCGAGTATCCAGGATTCATGGCAGACATTCCTGTAAACATACTACTAAAAGTAGCACACAAAGTTTACAAAGAACACCAAGAGAGTTCTAAAACTTTATATGGTAATATTACTTTAATATTACTATAATGGCAAAGAAATCGACAAAACAGGAACAAACACTGTCGGACATAGCACCAGTTATTAAATTAGCATTAATTCAAAGATTAACAGATGAAGATGCAACAGAATTACTAGATAAAC
>Ga0208644_1000525_pt1 | contig 33320 bp, 37 predicted proteins | sample VirMetDEL_Nov_18_FD_184517 | JGI IMG/M metagenome (GOLD analysis project Ga0208644, IMG submission 184517) | Aqueous microbial communities from the Delaware River and Bay under freshwater to marine salinity gradient to study organic matter... | ecosystem: Environmental > Aquatic > Marine >...
GCCACCCTGCGAAACGTGGATTAAGGCATCTGGCGAGGTTGTATTGATGCCGACGAATCCCGTTTCAGCTTCCCAAAACTGCACGTTCGCTCTACTACCGCCAGATTGTCGTAATGACAGATTTAAATTTGCATCACCGCTCGTCGCATCATCAATAGCAGAAAACCGCACTTCACCGTTTGACCCTGTTGCAAAATACATACTAACGGGATTGTTGTTACCTGCTGTCGAATTTTTGAGGATAAGCGCATCGTTAGCGTAACCCGAATCTGGATCAAAATCTGTATCAGTGTCTGCTGTAACGTGTATACCGTTGTTAATAGAGCCGACCACTGTCAATTTCTGTGTTGGCGAGACTGTGCCTATGCCGACGCGCTGCGAGGAATCGACAGTGAGTGCATCGTGGAATACATTAACCGTATCGCGTGTCTGTATTTTTATTCCACCGCCATACCCTGCGCCCCCTCCGTCAGAATATGCGAGTAAATTAAATCGTGCATTGTTACCGTTGCCACCGTCGCTACGTCCTCTAAACGCTGCCGCTCCATCTGAACCCGCATTTACTTCAAGAGCGACCGCTGGCGAGTCCGTGGATATGCCGACGTTGCCCTGCTCAAAAAAATAATTATCGGCCGCAAATTTTAGATTCGTCAGTGCATTGTCAGCATCATTACCCGCTTGTAACTGTATTTCACTACCTGCGGATGTTGAACTGTCACGGATGAAAAATCTGTGGTTTGATGCAGTTTGTATAGAAAAAAGGTAATTAGGATCGGAACAGCCTAAGCCTAATTTACCGTCCGATAAAAGGGTGAGCCTGTCACTGCCGTTAAACAGACGATAACTGTTATCGGACACAATCGTCTGATACCAATAGTTGCCGCTCTGGTTGACCAGTTGTAACTGTGCATAGCTTGTTGTATGTGACGTACTGATACGCGCTACGCCGTTTGTCGATGCGTTATCAACGTGAAAATCCACTTGTGGCGAGGATGTGCCTATGCCAAAATTTTGGCCTGTGTTTATATATGATGGTCCTGTAGTAGATATAAAAGATATTTTTTGTGTGCCATTTCCATATATCGTTAGAAATCCATTTTCTTCATTCCCACCAGACCCCTCTGGTCCCATATGAACAAGATTTTGGTTTGTATTAGTTTTAAGAGTAAGTGCACCCGATCCATTAGATTGAGTAAATCGTGCCACTTCTTTACTGTTTGTATTAAACGTATGGGTTCCAACATTGGCGATGTTGTGCGCTAATTCGTTGTTTGCGTATTCCCATTCAATCGTCCCATAATACGTTCCATCGTTGCCCAACTTCAATGTGCCTGTTTGACCACCCACCTGCATAACGCCTGTGCTCGTGATGCGGGCGCGTTCAACAACGCTTCCACCTGCCGCTTGATACGCGACACTCCACGCATCACCTGTCGCGTCAGTTGGGCCAAGCCTTTGATACCACGAGGATAACCCTGTATTTGCTTGTGTTCCCTGTTGGGTTGCATTAGACCCAATGACTAAACCGTTGTAAGCCGTACTAATTCCTGCATTAGTTGCAATAAATGATCTTTGTGTGCTGCTGTTTTGGTATTTAAATATTAAATGCGTGTTTCCAGATGTGTTGATGTCAACAGGGGCCGTTGGCGTGGTCGTATTAATACCAACGGCAGACGACTCTACGGCCATTGTAGTGGCAATACTAGCGAGTGCACCAGCACCAGAGCTATTTGAAGACGTAGAAAAAGAAAAAAGAATTTGCCCTGTAGAAGTATTATGAGATTGACTTATGGCATAACCATTTTCTTGAAATCTCCCTGCATCAGATGCATCATAATAAAAGTTGCTTGTCGAATAAAGTCCTTCAGATCGGGTAAAAATATTACCATTAGCATTTAACTGTAAGCGGCTAATATTATTAGAATGCCAAGTATCGGGCGTTTTGCCTATGCCAATTGCACCAGTAGTATCAATTAATATCCGTGTATTATCTCCATTAGTAGCAAGATGTATTCCCCCAACAGCTTTTATGCCTATATCAGTAGAGCTTGAAGAGGATGTAAGTATCCCTTTTACAGCACCTATTTCTCCTAACTTTGTGGCACTTTCATAGATCTGCATGTAAGCACCATCAGTGCTTGTAGTCCTAAGTGCCATCACATTAGCGGCACTTGAGCTTGAGACTTCTAAAATATTAGATGGTGCTGAAGTTGATATCTCTGATGTATTACCTACTAAAAGAGTCTTAATGGATGTTCCAAAAGTGGACATCCTAATGTTTTCAATATTTACAACAATAGGGCTACCGCCCGAAGTCCCTTTTACTCCATTAATAAAGAATATCTCTGATCCTACATTATTGTCCTTACTTTTCTGAAATCCTATACTGCCAATAACAACATTGTTTTCAACATGGTCAGATGTATCCGTAAAAGCAATCTGGCCCACAATAGATCCAGTGGCATTAGATGCATTTAGATCATAAAAAACCAATGCCCCAGACATATTTGACGACTCATAAAGCAAATTATCCTCTGCTAACAACTGGGTGTTGTTGCTGACAATTAGCCTGCCTGTCGTGCCTTCTGGCTGAACATCAATACCAAAAATACTACCTGCATCAATTGCACTAATAGCCGCTGTTGTGCTTTGAATTTTTACTCTTAGATGTGGATTTGCATCTTCTGTATTAACCCATAAAGCAGAATATTTAGCTGTTGAATTTCCAGTGCTTTTAGAATACATCCATAAGGGATTTGAATAGTCCCCAAAGTGATACCCGTCTTCATTAACTATTCCAATATTATTAAAATGATGCCCCTGTATGAATCTTTCTTTATTAGCGTCTGAATTCCTTGCCAACTGATTGTATTCTATAGCCCTCGTAGGGTTCCCAACAATTGCTGAAAGATTGTTTGTAAATTCGTTAGCAAATGCCATTTTTAATAATCTTCCTTAAAACCAAAGCGATTGGTTTAGAGTTGTACTATTCCCAGAAACTATATAACCTAAATCAGTAGACCACCATCCAGAAGAAGCTATTTCTGCATCAGAAGCACTGACATACGATGGAACAGTATCATCTGTCCAAAGGCCCACTTTGAGTTCCGCAAGACCAAATCCGTATATCCTTGTGGTCATTGAACTTAAATCCGTTTCCATGCCTCTGATCTGGAAAGGGATATCATCAAAAATATTATAATTCAGAGAAAAAACATCAGCTAAATTCTTCTGCAACCCCTTATGTGAAATAGTTACTTCTACTTCTGTAGGCTCATTAGAATACTGTATTAATTCTCTTTGTACTCTAGCTTCAACTGTATCTTTTTCGTATAGCCAATTAAATGTCATTGGCCTTTCAATTGTAGAAGACACCTCTTCGGTGGAAGCAGTTACTGTTTTTTCGTAATCACCTAAATACGTCCCAAAAACAGGATCAAAATTATAGGAAGCCCTTATCTTGTTAGTAAAAGTCCTTTGGGTGTCTCTTCTAAATACTATATCAGCTTTATCTCTGTCTACATCTTCAAGTACTATATCTGAATCATAAACATCAAAAGAGGAAGACTTGTCAGTAATCAACCTAAATACAGGGCTATATTTCCCATCAACAAAACGCAATTCTATAGCAGATTCATTGATTAGTTCTGATATTAGCACTTCACTTGTTGTATCTACATTAATAACCCTTCTAACAGGCTCAGTTACACTAGAATCAAGTAAATCAAAAGCAGTAAGATTCAAATTTTCAACATCTACAGAAAGATCAACCGTTAAAACATTTTTCAATACATCTTGTGGCGTTTCTATCAAAGTCCCATTTGAAGTTTCATAACCTTTTACATTAGCTGTAATTAGATCATTGGTAAAGTTATAAGATCCTACTAATTCAAAAGTTGCATCTTCAAGCGAAACATTCTGATAAGCCGTGACAAGCCCATTTTGCAAAACTCTGTCTAGTGAATTTATTCTATGCCCTGCCACCTTAAATCTAGCATTCGCGGCAGTAGTAGAAATGCAATAAGCTTGTACTGAAATAGCATTTGCGGCGGCAGAAGAATAGTCCCCATATATAATAGGTATAGAAAGTCCACTAGCATTCCTTTGTAAGTTTGGAAAATCGAGAGCAGTAAAATCTTTTTCCGGTAGGATTCTACGGTCTTTTAATCTTCTATCAATAACTGTAATTTTTGCGGAATCTTCATCCCATTCTACACCTGCGGGGTGTGCAACAAAGCCGGGGAAGACGATACTGTAATCATTTTTTGATTCCCCTTCACCTAACCAAATATTTACATTTCTATTAGCAAAAGTAAAAGAATCTATATATTCTTGTATTTTTTCATCTGTATTATCCAACTTCACATCAAAAGACTGTAGCGTTTCCTTTGGCTCAATAAAAGAGCTTAAGCTTCTACTCAGTGTCCCAGACTCTGGCAACCTACCTTCATAAAAGTATCCAGTTGTATTAGAATGCTGTATAGAGATATCAGAATCAGCAAAACGTAAAGTAGTAGAATCTAATAAAAATTCCACTAAATAATGGTATTCAGAAGATTTTGCTGTAGCGTTAAAAGCCATTAATTTTCACGCAATGAAAAGAGTTTTAAGTGCCTTTAGATACTAATTTTTTTCTTCAAATACAATATCGTTCAAATTCATTTCTCTACCAAATGTATGAATGAAAGATAGAGAATCGTTTTGAATTTGGCAGTAATACGTGTTATGGTTTGGCCTTACTTCTGGATCTAACGAAAGCATGAGTGGAGCATACTTACCCACTTTTTCAAATATTGCCAATATCTGATCTTGCTGTGATTCAGACATATAGGAAACACTATAAGATAACTGAGTATACCTTCTTCTGGTATTTGCATACCCCTGTCTTCCCTTAACTGCCACATATCTTGAAGGATCTATCCTAACCATAGAAAATCCCTCTCTCAGATTCTGCTGTGGCTCAATATATCTACCTGCCATTATCCTACCCACATCAATATTCACTGACGAATTTCCTGTATCCTCTACATACAAACGCCAATGCTCATAAGTTTCTACAGAATCAAAGAAGTGAGTAATCTTCCTTATCTCTTGACCTGCCCCATCAGTAGCCATAGACAAAGTTACGTTTAAGCTTGGCGAACTAAAATCACTTGTGGCATTTCCTTGCCATAAAATTATCGCATCCTTACTAGCAGAAAAATTTGAGATCTGAACAACATTTATTCCGGTTGCACCTCCAGATGCGGCAAACTTTATCCATTCATTATCCCTGCCTGTTGTCCTATATACTTTCCTAATTAAATCGTCTTGAACATTGGTGACAGGAAGACCGGAAGTCTCAGAAGACGCACTTATAGTAGCATCTTTTAATACATCATCAGTTGATGATAAAAATCGAACCTTATTTGCCATTTTAAATCTGACTCGCTGTTCTTACGGCACGATTATCAAAAGATATCTGCCCATATCTTGCTTTCTTAGACATTGCTTTAAAGATGCTGTTTTCAATTTGAGGTAGCGTGCTTGCGATCATTCTTTGTATTTCTCTATCGCCATTTCCATTAATAGTAAAAGAAACATTGACAACATTACCTCCCATAGATTCTTGCTCAGCAACAGAAAGAATCCTTTCTCCACCGTGAACAATGGCAGGAACAGCCCTAGAAGGAGGGCCGGGAACCAATGCCCCATGCCTACCACTAATTGCAGCGGCAAAATCTGGATCTATTTGTGCTCTTTCTTGTGCCGCTTCTGAGAATCTTAAAATTGTGCTAACTACATCTGCTCCAGAAGTTTGTTCAAAAACCCTTCTTTGTTCTTCTTCCGTCAAAGGCACAAAGAAATCAACAGCTTGTAACTGGCTCTCATACAATGATTGTATGAATTGTTCTCTGGTTATTGCCGCCATCTTTAAGAACCCTTCGCCTACGCCACCTTCAACAGCGGCTCTTAAAACATCTAATTTTACAAAGTCCTCCAAGTCAAATAAATCATCAAACTGTTGTCTCGTAAATCCTAAAGCTATCTGAAGCTGATCTCTAAAAGACTCTATTCCTATTAATTGAGAAGCAAATCCTACTTGTTCAAAAAATTCTGGCCTTTGTGTAGCTTCAAGAATACCACCTGCTGCGGCAATTTCAGTTTGAGCTAATCTGACTTGTTCGGCAAACCGCTCAGCAGCGGCTTTTGACGGAGCGGCAAATGCCTTTGCAATAATACCACCTGCGAATCCACCAATAGCGGCTCCAATTTCACCTCCAAGCTTAGTCCCAGACAGACTCCCAAAAACTTGTCCTAAGCCTGCTCCTATCGCACCTCCTATTTCTCCATTGGGGCCAAACATGCTACCTATTTGAGCACCCAGAAAAGCTGACATAAGAACAGTGCTCATGTTGCCTTTTATTTTACTCCCTATATCACCCAAAATGCTAAAAGCATCGCTAATTTTGTCCATAGAAGACTCTGATATCTCTAAGACAAGATCTATAGTCTTTAAACCCAAATCAGCAAACTTCTTCCACCCATCTCCTATTGTTTTCAAATTCACTTCAACATCGAAAACTTTTTTAGTAAGATCTAATAACTCATCACCAATATCTAAAGTTTCCCTTAAGGCATCACCTGCTATATTTATAGTTGCGGTAAACACCCCTCCAGATATGTCATCTATTCTTCTGCCTATTTCTACTAAATTTTCTAATCCATTGCCTAATTGGTTTACTGAAAAATTAAAACTTTTTGTTGCTAAATCAGCACCCTTTGAAAGTATGCTTTCTATTTTTTCAAGCCCATCTCCAATTTGATTAACTGAAAAATTGTAGACCCTTCTGCCTATGTCTAAAGCCTTATCTGCTGTGTCTATTATTTTTTGATATCCATTGCCAATTTGATCAACGATAAATCTATAAACTTTGCCGCTTATATCTTGTATTTTAGAAACAGTATCTGTTATCCTTTTAAGTCCGTTCCCCAACTGGTCAACAATAAAACGATAAACCTTGCCAGAAATTTGTTGTATCTTGCTTACTGTTTCTCTAATGTTGGGCAACGCATTGCCAAGCTGATCAACAATGAATCTGTAAACCCTTCCAGAAATCTCTTTAACTTTACTTACTGTCTCTCTAATGTTTAATAAAGCATTGCCAAATTGGTCAACGATAAATCTGTAAACTTTGCCGCTTATATCTGATATTTTCCCGACAGTTTCTCTAATATTCATTAGAGCATTACCAATCTGATCTACTACAAATTTATAAACCCTACCACTGACATCTGTTATTTTTCCAAGTGTTTCACGTATGCTACTTAAAGCATTGCCAAGCTGATCTACTGCAAATTGATAGGTCTTGCCGCTAAATCCAGCTATAGAACTTGCTATTTCACCTAATTTAGTAAGTGCATTACCTGTTTGATTTATAGTGAAGTAATATATGTCTCTCCCATAATTGCCTAATGTAGTAGCTAAATCGCTGAGCTTATTAAAGGCATTACCGGCTTGATTGATCGTAAAGCTGTATACATTAGATCCAAAGACTTTTAGCTTTCCACCAAGCTCCAAAAGCTTATCAAAAGCGTTACCTGCTTGATTTACTACAAATTGATACGCCTTGCCTGTAAAATTAGCTATTTCATCTCCAAGCTCAGACAGCTTAGTAAAAGCATCGCCAACTAGATTTATGGCAAAATCATAGGTTTTATTCGCATACTCTAACAGCTTAGGAAATCCCTCTTCGGCAAGAAAGGTAAATATCTTAGCACCTTGATCCTTTATTACTGCGTATGCATCTTCCCCTATCGACAACAATGCCTTCATTGTTTGTGCTGTAAGAAGTTGGACCGTAGCATCTTGAAAGCCTAACACTAAGCTGTCTTTTATAGAGCCTCCAAAAGCTTTCATCCTTGCAATAAAACCAGTTTCATCTTCAAGCTTTTTTACTAATCTATCTATTTGAGAAGCTATTTCTGTCGGAGCTTCAAGACCAAAAGATGATATAAGGTTTCTTGCATATGCCTGTAGATTTTTGGGCAATCTTTGATCATCTGCTACTTCTTGCAACCTTGCTTGTATGGATTCAACGGCAAGAAAATCTGAAGGAGTATCTACTAAGTCATCAGTAAAAGTATTTCTTATTTGTTCGCTTAATGGTTCAAGTTTCTTTATCGCTTCTTCAGCCGCTTTAACATCCTCTGATCCGAATAATAGATTCCTGTATGCTTCTGAAACTCCACCTTCTAAAGATGTTAGTATTGTCTGTGTAAAATCTTGTATCTGAGTTTCAATAGTACCTAAACTTTCTCTATATGCATCTACTGCCGTTCTGACATTATTATTTATTGCGTTACCAACATTTTGCCAGAACCCAATAACTTTAGGTTCTTGTTTTACTGTCTCTTCAGCAAATTCTACAACTTCTTCAGTTGCTTCACTTACAGAATTTGCAGTTTCATCAATTACCTGCTGAACTTCTCCAAATAAGCCTCTAAGTTTTTCTTGATTCTCTTCAGAAACATTAAAAGTCTCAATTAAGTTATCTAAATAAGAGCTACCAATTATATCAAGTCCATCAAGAACGCCCTCACCTACATTAGAAAAACCTTCTTTTGTGGTTTGGACAAGATTATCCCATGCTTGTACTGATTCTGCGCTTGGTGGACTTAATTCGGGTAAGTCGATAGTACTTATTGAGTCGGCCAGATCATTGATCTCTTGAATCCAATCATCTGGTAAAATAGCTTCAAACAGACCTGCTATTTTTTTTATGCCTATAGTAGAAGCATTAATAAGAGGATTTATAAATAAAACGAGTGCAAACCTATATACACTTTTCCAAGTGTTTTCAAAATCTGTAGTAATCTTAGTTAAAAGGAATTTGAAAAAATCTATACCACTATCAACAATTAAATTAAATGCCCTTACTCCGACTTCACTTATTGCGCTAAAAGTATTTACGGCATTGTGTGCAAATGCCGTATACATTCTTTCAAATGATTCCATTGGATTGCTAGTAAGCTCTTCATAAAAATCACTAGCAATGTCACTTATAATGTCAAATCCTCTTGACATTATATCAAGAAGCTTTGGTATAGCGGCAAATGCGGCAGGTATTTTAGTAGTAAGCAGATCAACTATGAATTGTATTGCACCTTTCATAGGTTCAGTAAACTTAATCTGCTCATTTAGAGTGCCTACCATTCTTCTGAAGGCATTATCTACTTGAGTCATCATCGATCCTATGGTCGGTTCCATAAGATCGAATTCTTCTCTAATTTGACTTCCTTGGCTTTGTAGTGCTCTCACCAATGCCGCAGAAGTAATCTTGCCCTCGGACGCTATCTTTCTAAGTTGTCCAAATGGAACACCCATACCTTCAGCAATAGCTCTTGCTAGTCTAGGTGCTTGCTCTAAGACAGATCTGAGTTCATCGCCCCTTAAAGTCCCAGATGCCATACCTTGGCCCAACTGCATAATAGCCGCTTCCATTTCTATGGCACTAGCACCAGAGACTTGGAATGACTTACCTATGGTATCTGTAAGTTCAAGCATCTCTGCTTGAGAGAGATTTAGCTCAGTAGTAGACATGGCTATTCTACTATAGAGACTACCTACAGCATCTAAAGGACTTCTAGATTGTTGTGCAATCTTGAAAAGTTGTTCTTGAGTATTGACTACTTTACTGCCCTCAACTCCAACAACCTTAAGCCTATTTGCTGTAGTAGCCCAAGCATCTGCATATTGAACTATTTTAGAAGTAGCCGCACCAGCGGCCAAACCTACAATTGCGCCCTGCAAAGAAAAAACTGACTTTGTTGCTTTACCAGCTACACCACTCAAAGAGGAGATAGAAGAGCGTATCCCCCTTAATCCTCTAGTAGCCGCATCTGTAAGCCTAACTACTATACCTACATTAACACTTGCTCCACCAAATAGTCTATCTTCTTTTTTAGGCGTAACAAAGTTCAATTTAATATCTCCATAACAAAGCGAATTATTTGCTATACTTCTTTTTTATTTCTTCAGCTTGCTTTTTACTTTCTGCTTCTCTTTGTCTTTCACCTTCATTGCCTTTAGAAAACAAATAATACTCACTGAGTATTATTTTAAAGCATTCCATTGTCCAGTTTATTTGTTCTAATACTCCACCAGAATCTGGTAAATCGACTCTTTCTACAGCCATGCCAGAAAAAGACGGCATTAAAACATGACAAAGCCAGAAAAGATCTATAACAGACCAGCAATCTTCACTTACTGCCAATGTGAGACATTCCCAAGAGTAAAGAGGCATCCCTCTCTCATCAAAACCTAATTTATGAGGAGGGAAAAGCCCCTTTTTATCTTCTTGAGGGATATATCTTCCTAAGCAATTTCTTTCTTCTTGCAACCCACTTTTAATGCAAGAATTACAATCATACTTTAAGCCTAGGCAGTATCCTCTGATTGCGTTTCTAAGTTTTTTTCCTCTTCCTCAGAAACTGTAGAGTTGCCCATAACGTGATTAAATATTTCGTTTAGTAATTCCATTTCATTGGTTGTAAAAACTTCAATTATTTTGCTTGGATCTGTTTCTGACACACCATCAATAGTTACATTTTTCCAGTTAAATGTATACTTTGTAATCACTTCACTAAGCATTTGCCAGTAAGAATTGAAATCTTCACTATTTATTGTTTCGTCTTCAATTTTAGACCTATTAGCATCACCAATAAGATTTTGTATAAAAAAAACATCCTTTACCTTTAGTGGCTTATAGGATATTTCAATTCTTTCATCTTCTGACAGTTCATTGTTTCCTTCCCAAGTTGGGATAAACGTCAATTCTTTACTGCTAAACTTGAGGGGCATATATAATCTCCTTAGTAGGGTTTGTTGTAGTGGGAGCTTAATTCTTAAGCTCCCACCAAATGTAACTAATTACAGCATACGAACTTTAATAGAATCATTACCACTTGAACCTAAAGCAACGCCTGTCATTGAAACGCGAACCATTTCTTGCTCTGGAACATCCAAAGAAGTAAAATCGAATTCGCTGTTAGCCATAATGATCTTTAGCGTCTTGTTTGCTTCGTTACCGATATTAACTTGAATATTCTGTGCCGTCTTAGTGACCATATTACCTAAAAGGGTTCCAAGCTCATCCTTCTTTACCAAAAAATCCAAGCTAAAGGTAACTGTTCTGCGATCCATACGCATAACACGGGAAGCCGAATCATAACCAACTTCCTCATTTAGCAATCCTCTATTGTCTTCAATGGTAATGTTACCGCCCAAGTGGTCTATCTGAGAGGTAGATCCATCCAAAGAAAGAGAGCCAATACGAGCATGGAGAGGAGATCCAGAAGTGCTTTCTGTTGGGTTATAAACCATAACGGCAACACCCGAAGAATGCGTAGCATCAAGCGTTTCGCCAAAAGCAATTTCTCCCGTAGTGTAGTTTACGGTATCAATTACGATACCATTGCCACCACCAGTATCAGAATCAACAGCACCCGCCGCTCCAATCTTAACTACGCTTCCAACGGTAAACTGCTTCGGATTCGTAACTCTAAAAGTAGCCGCGCTAGTAGCAATATTTACATATCCATCAGCAATGCTTGAGTTGCCGGTAAATCCATAATCCTTGGCCTGTCCCCTATAAGTGATCTGGGCCAATCCATTGTTTCCGTTCGCGCCCCAAGCAATATCTGCTCCAGATACAATAGCACCACGAACCTGCTCACCCATTTCCGCAGTTCCCTGCGCTCCTCCAGTGCGAATACCACGGCGAATGGTCAGAGAAGAGGTGTGGGCCGTAGCAAGCGTATACTCAATGTTCGTTGCATTAACTGTTTTGTTGCCGAATAGATTCTTCCACATAAAATCGTCATCGGGTTCGGTAGTAACCGAACCGCTTGGAAGGATTAATTTTGAAATTTCCCATTCAGCAGACTTACGTCCTTGATACCTTTCAAGGTGGTCGGCACTTCCAGAGCGATCTGGACGATATTCACGCTCTTCCGCTCCACCCAAACTTTCAGTTATAGTCCTAAAGGAATTAGCACCGTTTACGGTCTGGGCCGCACCATAGGTTGCCTCTTCTTCCACATATATAATTGTTTGACTGCCGGGGAAAAGTTCATTCGCCCCACCAATTAAAAAATCTTCTCTACTCATTTTCACTGCTCTCCTTTTTAATATCTTTTTTACTAAAGCTATCTTTTGTATCTTCTTTCTCTGGCTTGGATGGGGTCGAAGCCTTTTTCTTCTTTTCTGATACCTCTTGGAAATTCTTATTAGGTGCTGAAGAAAGTTCAATTATGTCTCCATTCCTTATGCCAATAGAGCCATATCTGAAAACTCCTTCGCCAGTATACTTAAACTTAGGCATAGAGCCTCCTTATTTATGGGTTTTATTATGGGAATTCTCAGACGCTCTTATGACATCATTCCCTCTAGTAACAACAACATTACCACCATCTACATCAACCTTCATTGGGACTTCTTCTTTATCCAACTTGTCCAACTTATCAATTAGATCTTTGATAACCGCAAACTCTGGCTTTTCTTGCTTTTCACTTGCCCCTGCAATAGAAGCTAGCATTGAGATAAGAGCGGTAAGCGAAGACCCTAACAGCCCCATAACTGCGGCTATTTTATCTTGATCCAAGAAAAGGCTAGCCGCAACACCAATAACAACAATAATGGTGATGTAAACTAACCCATTCTTTCCAATAGCCTTACCTGCAACTTCTTTAGCTGTAGAATTAGCCTCAAGCTTACTTAGTTCAGCCTTAATTGTCTCTTTATACATTCTAAGAGAATTAATCTGTTCTTTATAAGCTTTAAAGCCAGTTTTTTCTCCATCTTCAGATATCGTTTCCATAACCCCCTCAAGTCATAGTTTCGACACGGATCTGTAATTGTCCTTCCTGTAAAAAAAATGTGCTTGCATCATCGCCTACTAGAGGCGAATACTCTTTACTGATACATATAACGTCATTTACGTTACCATTCATGGTTCTATTTTCTAAAAAAACTTCTTCTATGCCCCTTATAGTCCTCATTGCTCTGCGCTTAAGATATTCTTCGTCTTCGCCTCTACTTATAAGGGCTATTGCAATGGTAACATCGTGATGTTCAATGCCGTATCTACTTTGCCCATCAAAAGGATTTAAATCTGTCCCTTCTGCTATAACGACAAGCAAAGGGTATCCCGGTGGGTTCAGTTTTTCAGACACAAACATAAACTGTTCGGGTATGTCCTCTAAAACGATACCGTCATTGTATTCTGCGTCTAATTCATTAAGCTTTGCAGGCAAATCACTTTTTATTGTAGAAATAATTGTGTCAGCAACCCAAGCAATATCTCTTTTACCTGCCATTATCTAAGCCCTTCAAATTTTGGCAATTTTTTACTCACGGCATACCTTAAAATTTTACTTGTCCAAGATCTTCTTCTTTTTTCTGCAACTCTAAATAAAGATCTCTGAGGCATGTTTTGAGTCCCTGTCATGTGGTATTTCGCATGAGGGACTTTAGTTCCTATTTCTAATGATTTTCTATTATAAACAGCGGCAAAATTGCTATCAGATGTATTAGTTAAAGACCGATACAGTTTTCCTGTGTCTTGCAGGATTTTCCTTTTGTTTTTTCCTCTTTTCTTTGCTATAGTCTTTGGACTCAAGTCGGCCCACTTCTCATATCCAGAAATAGCACCTCTTTTTCTGAACATTGTGCCTTGGGATTTAGCAAAATCTCCTGCTATCCATCTAAAAACAGGTCTAAAGTCATATAGCCTTTTTTCGATAAGCCCTAATCTAGCTAATGCTTCAGATGCATTTACTTCTATGCCTGTAGTTGCAGGTGCTTGACGTTTATTTCCGTTCATATTAGAAGTCTTGATCTCTTGTAAAAACTGGATCTTTGTCGTTTAAATTGGAATCTACATAAAAGCGAGATTTTGGTTGAAGCTCGTTTTTACGAAGATTATAAGCACCTTCTCTGGCGGCATTCGGCAATTCTATTCTGCCAGTAGAAAAATCTTTCCACAGCATTTTTTGCTGTTCATATAAAGCTATAGCTTGAGGAGAAACACCTGCATTTCCTCCCCTCATTGCCATGTCTATACTAGCCGCTGAATTCAAAGCGTTGATTTTGCCTAAGATAGCTATAGAAGTAGCATTAGTCGAAGGAACAGGGACTACATACCCCATTTCCTTCAACATGCCATTCATAACATCAAAGTTATCTCTAATGTGAACAGTTAAAGCTTGCTTTTTAGTGGGCCTCGTAGTTGAATTTAAACTAACCCAAGGAATGTATGCTTCGATTCTTTCAAATGTAGCATAACAATCTACACTAAGCTCTAAATCTGCTGTTGCATTACGAGACATTTAACCCTCTTTAAAATATACGTTTGCTTCGACTACGCCCCGATGTGACCAACCATTTTTAAGTAGATCTTCTCTCACATCACTACAAACAAAAATATTCATTTTGCCCTTTGATGCAGTAATCTTCTTCTTAGAAGATCCTCCCTCTATAATATTAACTTCTTTGTCGGTCTGGGAAGAAATAACATTTACCACTTCAAGTGCTGATTCATTCATTTTTGAGTCTCCTTTACTCTATTATAATTTTCGGAGGAAAATACATTTCTACAGAAATATATTGACACCCAACAAAAGTAGCCTATACATTATATATAAGGCAAAGGAGAATCAATGAAAAAAGGTATTTTATTTGGGACTTTTGATGTTTGGCATCCCGGATATGCCTTAATGGTCAACGAGTCTAAGGAATATTGTGATTATCTTATCGTTGGACTACAAGCGGAAAACAGCAAAAAAAAACTATGCAATTCTATCCATGAGAGATTCATGGTATTAAAAAGCATAGCAGATATAGACGAAATAGCTATTTATTCGTCAGAAGAGGAATTGTGCAACCTTTTGAGGTATTACAGGCCCGATTTTAGATTTTTAGGCACAGACTATCAAGACTCTGACAAATTTGCAGAAGTTAGAGGAAAATCCATATCTGGGGAAATTATATTCCTAAATAGAGATCACGGTTATAGCACTAGTCAGTTCAAAGAAAGACTAAGTAAAGTTAATATGTAGAGGCTCTATTCCAACAGGTCGATCTTCTTCTGATTCTATAAAACTATTTGTATTCTTTATGATTTCGGTAAATTGACATCTTTCACACGAAGTAGCTTTGAAGTCTTCCATATTTTTCTTTTTGCTTTCAGAATCCAACAACTCTTTAAATCGCATATTTTTTATTGACCCTACAAGCCCATGCTTGTTATAGGCATAAACACAGCATCTGTATAAATTTAAATCTCCACCTATATATTGAGTAAAATGTTGATAAGAGCAAAATTCAAAGTCTGGGTTTCCCTTATCAAGCTCATCGTATTTTTCTGAAACCCTATTTATTACAGTAAACCTATTATCTGAAAAATCTTCTACTGCTTTTATTGCCAAATAATTCATGTCGTATCTAAATGCTTCGTAGGGCTTTGATCCTTCTGGATTAAACATTAACCCAATTCTAACATTATCAAATCCCCACTCTTTGTATAGCCTTACTGCATCATATATTTGCTTCCAGTTTCTGTCTGTAACAACAAACCCTGCACCCAACACCACATCATGTTCAACTTCGCTTAGATCTTTCTTTAACTCTTTTATGCCCTCTTCAAGTCGATCCCAAGCTTTTATCCCAACGCCTCTTTCTTCAGAATAATATTCTGGGGTTGAGGAATCTATAGAAACTCTAACCCACTTAAGCCTTTTTACTACATCTCTATGGCTTTTATTTATAAGCATATTGCCATTGGTAACCAAAGCCACTTCAAAGCCTTTATCTAAGGCATATGTGACGATTTCAACAAAGTCTGGATGGACAGTAGGCTCTCCACCTCCAGTGAACTGAATTGCCTTTACACCCATTACTTCACAATCATCTAAGATTTCAAAGCATTTTTGCTTATCTATCATTCTTCTGGGATTTCTCGCTTTTCTACTATTACCTTCTTCTATCTGGAAAAGCTCATTTGAAGAATATCCCGACATTCTGTAGGCACAAAAGCCGCAATCATGATTGCAAAAATCAGATATAACTATTTCAACATGAACAGGGTATGGTTGTTCGCCATTCCTCAATGTTTCAATACTTTTTGTATGATATATTGGCTTAGAAGTAGAATACACATTACCTTTTTTAAATTCTTGATCCAATTTATTCACCTAGTCTTTTATTGTATTTTTCTATTATGCCGTCTACGAAATTATTTTCATGGAATGAAAATACATAAGGAAGCCCGTTCCCTTTTTCTAGCGCATCACCTAAACATTGCTCAATGCTCCATCTATTGGTGCATTCTATATTTGCAATGTGTCGTGCAAAGTCAGACTTCACAATGAAAAAGCTATAATTGAAGTCAGAATTATCGTCTTTTTGTATTCTACCTCTATTTAGCCCATGCTTAATTTCAATATATGTTTTATCGCTACTTGGATACTCTGAACCTAAGGTTCTTGAACATGCGATGTCGCAATCAAAGCTACTCATAAGTTCTATTATATTCTTTATGCCATGCATGTTCATTATTAGCGTACTGCCATCTACGAAAACAATGTATTCTATCTTTTCAATATGTGATACATTGCCATTACTGGTTTCTGATTCCTTAGTGAGATTAGCAAATTGATTAAATAGAATTCTTATGTCTCTTAAAAGTCTTTGCGTCTTAACTTCATATTCGGAATAATCATTTCTTAGGTCTAAAGCGGTGTTGTAATATTTATATTTAGATGTTTTTATAGAGTTTATTTTTGCTGATAAATATTTGTCTTTTTCTTCAGATGAATGCAAGATGCTTATATATGAAAACCTACTTCCTACAGATGAAATTGTACTAAAAGCAGTTTCTGAATTTTTATCTATAGAAATACATAAACCTAAAGCCATTTTATTTGATTCTATTATAAAAGCTTAAAACTTTAGATTGGTCTTTAGATTTGTAAACTACTCTTTCCGCATTTCTATTATCTACTATACAGAACACAATTTCATATCTTGGAATAAAAGCAAATTCAACTTCATCACCTTCCAAGTATTTCTTCCTTGCCTCTTCTGGAGATTTTTCAGAATTCATTGTCATAAAATTTAAAATATTCCCAAGCTTCATTTATGTAATTAGTACAAATTCCTTTAACTTTTACGTCTTTTATTGCTCTTTCCCACCACCAATATACAAAAGACATCTGTGAGCTTGGAGAAAGGACATCTGGAGAAGAGAAATAAACTGGTATATCTTTCGCTTTATCATAATTTAAATATGAAATGTGCTCTAAGTCTGAACCCTCATCTGGATGCATCTTAACGGACCACACCGCTTTAATCTTCTCAAATCCTGTATCGCCTTCATACTCACTTGCAGTTTCTGCTATAGGTGCTCCATAATGATAAAAATCCCATTTGCTCTGGAATGACATTCCATAAACAAACCACCTATTAGGCACTTTTTTTTCCAATATATCAACTATTTGATTATGTAATCCATCGCTTTGCACATGAATAGCATAAATTGGATGATCTGGATGGTCGTCAATCCAACCATTTAAAATAGGACAAGATTTTTTTATAGGCCCATCTTCGACCATTGGCAATCCATGAAAATCTCTTACGTCTATTTCTACGCCAAACTTGGGGTCAAGGTTTTTTATATCTTGAGCCTTGTTTGCTATAATTAGCATTAATTTTTCCTTTTACTTTTCAAAGGATATAATTAAATCCAAAATAAGTTAATATGTTTTTTGCTATATAATTACTTGCATAAAAAAGAATCCAAAATAAGGTAAAGACCAATAAGATTTTAATAGTTTTAACAGCTACACCAGAAGATTGTTTTTCTTCTTCTTCTTTGTTGTATATTTTTATCATTTTTTTACAATCAAGTCGTAATGTGCGTTCTTAGAAACTTCATCATATCTATATGAAACTTCAAATTCCCCTTTAATGGCATACATTGGCCCTCTCTGTATTATGTATCCACCATCAAACAAAGAGTCGCTTGATTTTTTCCACATATCAAAACTATACTCATCCCAATCTTTCTTTTTATGAGTAAAATCTTTACCACAGTTTGGAGATCCCAATGCAGGGACTTCTACATAAATATGGCTTTCAGACTTACAGACTCTATGCATTTCCTCAACGAGAAAAATAAGATCATCACCATCAAAATGTTCCAATATGTGATTTGCTATTATGCCATCCACCGAATTGTCTGAGAATGGTAGTCCTCTAGTTATTGATCTTACAATATCAACTCCATCAAAAGGATAATGATCTATTCCAATGCATCCCTGTCTTTTATTTGGGCCGCATCCAACATCAAGCCATATCATTTTTGACCTCTTTGAAAAATTTTTTTAGCTCTTTAGTATATCCAGAATAACTTAAACCTTCTATACGCATTCTTCTGTTTAGCTTAGTAATAGCTATATCTTCTAATATCTGAACTAAGCCTTTTACATCATTCGGAGAATAAAGCATATGCCCCTCATGTAAACTATCACCAATTAAGTCCTCAACAAAACCAACCCTTGAAGAAATTACTGGTAATCCGCAAGCTAAAGCCTCCAATAAAGACATCGGCCCCCCCTCCCAAAGAGAAGGAATCAAAAGGTAGTCAAGGGAGTGATAAAAATCTTGATATGTTTCGTAGTCTTCATTTTCGTCAAATTCAACACTGCTTATATCGCAAAAATTAGACTTATTCCAACCTTTACCTTTTATCTTTAATTTTATTTCATTTCTAAAGAAAGGTTGTAATTCTTTCCATGCTTTTTGTAAAAATCCATCCCCCTTGCCCTCAAATCCTCCCCTTTGCACGACTCCAATAGTGCAAGGCTTTACGTCAAACGATCTCACATCACCGGGATATAAAACAATTTGTCTATCCTTATATAGCCCTGCTTTTTGAAACTCTTTAAAGTATCTGTTGCACATGTGAACAACCCCATCCAACGTACTCCAATGTTCTTTCATTGAATTGATACTATCTTTGTGTAGATGGGTAAAAAATCCTATATGTATTGCATTTGGCAAAAGTTTTTTGTAGGCAGGGTTCCATGTATTCTGAATATCTACGTAAAAAATACATTCAAAACTTTCCATATCATAATATTCATCTCTGTGGTAAGAAATGAATTCTTTATCACTAAGACATATCTTTTTAGATATGTGTGATAATATCCAACCGCTCTTAGGGTGCATTACAAGTGTTTTCATACTATAGCGTTTCTAAACTTTTTTTCACATTTTCTACAGGTGAATACTAATTCATCTACGATTTTATTATTGTTGAGTATTTCATCTATTCTTAATCCTATATTCTCTACATAATACCACTCTTCTGATATATTATCTTTGTTTTCATATTTGCAATTTGGGCATTTGTTATTTTTTGGTGCAATATCAATTATGCTTTTTATAGGTTTGTCATTGGATACTATTTTTATCTTCTTTTCGATCCAATTCATAGCAAACTCTCTTCCAGTGATCATATGATGATATTTCAGCTAACTCCTTTACGCCAAAACACCCATCTTGTAGAGTAAATTCTTCCTTTGAATTTTGCTCAAACCAAGAAGGAAGCCATTCAGCATCTAAATGCTCTATGCTTAAATTTGTCTCATCTACAAGACGGTTCAAGGCCCAACCTTCTTGTCCCAATTCCCTGTAAGTGAAATACTTCTTTACTATTTCTTCGGTTCTTGAAAATCCTAAATGAATAAGTTGGCCTTTAGATCCAGTGTATTTACTTGTCACGACTTCTTTGTTTTGGTCATAGTAAAATCTGGGGTATTGCTTTTGATGTAGCTTGGGAACAGGCACATAATGTAATTCTCCTGTGTTTTTCCAAAAAACACCGTGCCATAAATCGTTAAAGCTTTCATCTGTCCTGTAAAATCTATCAGATTTCCATAAGTTTAGATTATGTAGATGAAGAAGCACGATACCTTTTTCATCACAACTTACAAGCGACTCTCTTGTATCATCATAAGACTCCCAATCCTTGCCTAATATTGCATCACTGTCAAACCAACATATCCAATCTGGATTTTCTCTCAAAGCGATAGTGAGCAATTCTTGCTTATGCTGTAATTCTCTGTAAAATTCATTTTTATGACCATATATAACTACACAGTTATATTTATTGTATATGGGCCTAACATCTTCAGTGGAAGCATCATCATAAACCACTATATAGTCGCAAATATTGCTCATTGAGATAAGGCAGTTTTCTAAAAAGCCATTCTCAACGCAATTATAATTCTGTAGAAAGCCACATATTTTCATTTTATAACCTTTGTAAAAATGGGAGGAAGGATAAAGGAAACAGGCAACTGCTCTAGCGACTTGTTAATATATCCTTCCCCCCTAAAGTATACACGTTTAAAATCCCGTCCTCGTTAAGATTTTAGCAGTGTATAACTTCAACTTGGAATCCAAACATGACCGCTAACTCCGTAGCGATCTCTTAAAAATTCCATGTCTTTGTCTTTTTTAGCTTTTTCTTCTGGATCTTTTAAAGTCTGTATCATTTGCCCTTCGTGAACTCTTCTTCTCACTAAGGGTATGTTTGTTGCAACAAAATTATATTTTTCTGCCATACGCAACAAAAATTCATAATCTTGGCAATGAACCATATTAGAATCGAAATTGCCAAGCTCATCAAGAATGCTTCTGTGAAACATTATGGTAGCGGCATTTACAAAACAATGCTTTTTGAACGCTTCAAAAAAAGACTCTTGATTAGGATACTCTGCTACTCCCCAAGTATTAGCTGTGATAGGTATTCCTTCTTGGTATGCCGTGTATCCTACTTTTGCATCTCTGCTTTTTAAAGCTTCAAGCTGTATCTGTGTTTTTGAAGGGTGAAATAAATCATCACTAGGAAGCCATTGTATATATTCGCCTTTTGCTTCTTCTAATCCTCTATTTAAAGCCCCAGAAACGCCTTGGTTTTCTTGGTATATATACATACAAGGCACGTTGAACTCTGCGCTGTATCCCTCTAAAACGTCAACAACGGTTTCTTCTTGATTAGGCGTTGAGCCATCATCAACTATTATTATTTCGCATTTATGCGTTTGATGTTTAGCACTCAAGAGGCAAGCCCTTAAGTATGAAACATCTTGATTATAGGTTGGTATAATTATTGAAGAGTCCATTTATGTTTCCAGTGTTTTATAATAGAAAAATGCGCCATCGCTCACTTTAAAATATTTCATAGAAAAATCTATTAGATATTTTATAGGTCTTGGCAATGACGCATCTTAAGCATTTCTAATTGCGTGAATAGTTTCTCTGAAATAAGTCAAAAGCTCTAATATCTCACTTTGGGTAAGCTCTGACTTAGAATTGCCTATTTCATAGGAGCTTAGTATACCTTCTTGTCTTTTGAGTATAGACTCTATCTTGTTATGTTTTTTTGAATCACTCCCTGTGATTCTTGCTATAAAAAATCCCAAGAAAAAAGACCAAGAACACACCAAGGCAATAATAGCAAGTTTTTCCATATCTCACTCTTAAGGCTGTTAGAGAGTGAAGAGCCTTTAAGCCCTTGACTCTCCGTGTGTCCCTTTTGCGACTTCTGGCGAGGGTGTGTTAGGGACACAATTCCTTAGCCTATCTCGCTCCTTCTCTAAAAGTTCTGCGATTATTATATAAACAGGTTCGTTTCTTAAGGCAGAAACTTCTTTTGCTATATTCTTAGTTTTGACAGTAGCAGATATTGAGGTAAGCTTTTCGTTTAGATCAGACATTTTATTAGTTCCCCATAATTATAAATCTAACTTTTTCAAAGTTAATATATGGGGTCAGCCTCGTCAAGTGTTTTTATTGATTTATAAAAAAATAATTATGAGTTTTGCAAAATTGATCTTTCATATATTTCTTTATACTTCTTCTCTCTTTCATTAAAAAATTTAATTATAATTTTACCATTCTTTGTTCTTTTGTCTATAGAATGATAGCGCATATGCAACCAACACCACCACCATTGTAAAAGCTCTTTCGTTATTTCTTTATCTTTTACAACTGGTCTTTTGAGTTTAACTCTCATGTGTTCAATTTGATCTTTTAAAGATTGCAAGTCTTCGGGTGGGTCAACGCCAATACCGTCCACTTCGTCTAGCCACAACTCGCCAATTTTATTTTTCATCATCCATTTCTTTGTCAGTTAATTCACAAAATATATCAAATTCTTTTCCAGACAATTCTCTTCTTGCGACCCTTACAAACATTCTTTCCCAAGAAATACTCTTGGTTTCATTCTTTTTAACTTTTTCTGGTTTTTTGATTTTAGCCAAGTAGTTCAACTTGTTTAAAGCTATGCCTCTCATCTTAGCCGCATAGTTTGCATTTCTAAACCAAGATATATCTGAATATTCTCCCGATTCTTTTGCTTTTGATTTTGCTCCAGTTATTTGAAGTTTTATTCTGGTAACTTCTTCCTCTAAAAAAAGCTTTAGCTTTAAAACTTGATCGTAGCTCAGATCTTCAAATTTTAAATCTCTCCAAGAACCCGAATTCCATTCTGAGCAATTTTTTTCAAATTCCAATTTTTCCATTTTATTGCCCATTCCCTTCTTTTATCCAACGGCGATCTATTTCATGCTTGCTATAAAACCACTTACATAAGTTTATTAGCTTATATCCCGTCCAATAATCTCCGTGGTGTGCTTTAGTGTGCTCTTCTCTAGATAAAGGGACTATAAATATATCACTTCCTCCAGATCCCACCGTCTGAACATGGTGAGGGTCAGCCTCAGTGTCTCCAGTAGCAATACATGCCCATTCTGGTTGTTTTTTTATCCAACTAATGTAGTCTCCATCTGACTCTCTTTGCGGTTTTGGGAAAGCCTGTAACGCTTTATCTGCTTCTATCATTGTTTTTTGCAGAGTCTCTTTAACCGATATCATCTCTTCTACTTGTGAGTCCGATGCTTCCCCTCTGTTTATTTCTTGAGTAAGCTCAGTTATTATCTGCTCAACCTTTGCCGCCGCTTTTTCCCCTTCTCCCATCAACTGCTGTTGTCTTTCTTCTTTTTTTAGTCCTGCGTTTTTAGGTAAAACTTTTGTCCTTATGCTTGTCCATGTAGCTGATATGCCTTTTTCCTTCATAGAAAAAAGCAATTCTCTTACGTCTTGCTCTGTAGGGTATTTCCCTGCAAAAGCTTTTGCGGCATATAGTTGCGTATAGTATATGCCTAAGTTTTCAGCAACTTTAGTTACCGTCGCTTCTCCGTGCTTTCTTTCTATCCAACCCTCTGCTTCATATTGTATAAACCTTGATCCTATTTCCCAAAATCCAAATATGATATCCTCTGATTGCGATTTTATTTTTCTTTCATATATATCTCTGCATTCTACAATTAGAGACTTCTCGTCTTTTACCATTACAGGGATATTTTCTAAGTTCATTTTAATATTCTCCATTAAGCAAATTGTGCTATTTTATCGTTCCACTCACACTCTACTTCTCCGGTTTCTCCATTTCTTTGCTTGTCTATGTATATGTATGCTTTCCCTCTCATGTCTCCGTGCTCTTCGTCAAAGGTTGTCCCGTAGTATTCTGGCCTATGTATAAGCCCAATTATATCTGCCGCTTGCTCTATTGCGCCAGATTCTCTCAAGTCTGTTAATCTTGGACGGTTTCCTATCCTCCTGTCTGTTTCCCTTGAAAGCTGTGAGAAAGCCACAACGCAAACATTTAAATCTTTCCCTATAGCCTTCAAGCCCTCCGCTATCCTTGCTACCTCTTGCTCCCTGTTAGTAATGTTTTTTGCTTCGATAGAAACTAACTGCAAATAGTCAACAAAAACAACTTTAATACCATTCTCTTGGACATGCTTTCTGGTCCTAAATCTAAGTTGCTCTATAGATAGGCCCGATTGATCATCTAAAAAGAAAGGTGATTGTTGCCATCTTAGTTTCGCTTTGTCTATTCTCATCTCTTCATTCTTATTAATGCCAATTTTCATAAAAAGTCTTTTAGGTGATATCTTAGCCTCTGCCCCAATAAGCCTAGTTTGCATTCTCTGTCGGGACATCTCCAAAGAAAATCCTAATGCAGGGACAGATTCTATCAAAGAAACCGATCTTATGAAGTTGCACATAAGGGATGTTTTTCCCATAGATGCCCTTGCTCCATATATATGGTAATCGCCCGGTATAAAGCCACCAGTTATCTCATCAAGCATTTTTATTCCTGTAGATGGGCCTCTTTTGTTCCCCCATTCAGCAATAGTATCGTCTATGCCAACGCCTATTTGTAGGTCGTTGCCCAGATCTAAAGATCTATCTATATCTGATAATGCTTGATTAAACGATTCTCTGACTTCACCTGTGGTTTCAGTCCCATCATTAGCTTTAGATAAATGTTCGTGAAGTGCTTTTATGCACGATCTTTTATGCCAGTACTCACGAACTATTTTTATATGAGAATCGATTGAGGCAGGAGCAACCCAATAATCACTTGTAATCTTAGCTAAGTCGATTACTGTTCCATAGGAGGCTTTATCTTTGTTTAGTTTTAATACGTTTCCTACCATAATCTGATCTACTGCATCTTCTGAAGCATATAGCTTTAAAATTATACGCCATAAACGAGCACAAAACTGATCATAAAAAAAGTCTGGCTTTATTTTATCTGCTATGATAGGTATCATTTTATTATCAGATAAAGAGACAGCTATTATGCAACGCTCTGAATCTACTGCATTCTTTTCATTCATTTTAAGATCCATTTTTATTTAATCCTTTCTGTGAGAAGGGCCGCAAAAGCACCTTCTTCATCTTTGTTTTAAGATCTAATCTCTCACAAGCTTATCTGGCATAAAAGCGCGTCCAACTTTCAGTGAGGATTGTGGGTGATCTGGACACATATAAACGCTATACTTTCTTCCATTTTTAGTCATGTTGCCTCTTCTAAGCCCATTCCCACAATCTGGGCATTTAGGAACAGGGCGAAGCGGCTTATATTGGGGGTGGTTTCTGTATGACTCCCAAATGCTTTCCCATTTCTTACATGCCCCAGATTTAACAGGCTTCCTTAATCCAAGGGGGGATTGTATTGCGATCCCATTGTCTATCCAACACACTTTAGCACCGTATATTATTTCCTTAACTACGTCCCAAGTCTGCCCATCTATTCTGACTATTTTTTCTAATTCTTGTGCATACTTTCTCCTGTCTCCTTCTTTAGCGGTTGGAGGAAATCCTATTATATTTTCCCATAGCTCAACTGACTCTATTGCCTCAGAAGATGAGTGATCTTTTACTCCATTAGAGCCTCTTCCGGTAGGTTTCTGTCTTCCAAGATCGATCCATTCACTGAAGTGCTTTGATGCCTTTTGTGCATCTTGCTTAGTTGGTATATCTATGTCGCCTATGTATGTATTATATACATCATCTGATTTTTCTTCTATTTGTGCTATGTGGTCAGTATATAGATACGACAAGTAAGGTTTTGTTTTTATCTCTATAATACATTGCTTGAGTATAGAAATAGCTCTTATAGCTCTACACTTATCTTGGTAGCTTATATTTATTTCTGTATGCGCTTCTTCTGATGTCTCTTGCTCTATGGCTTGATCTATGACATCTTCAACAGGCTCTTCTTCTATAGGTTCCTGTGGGACAGGATTTGGAAGCTCAGCTTCTTTGGGCTTTTCTGAATTCCCTATATTTTTAGTCTCTATTTCTAAGCTCTTGCCATTTCTTTTAGCAGTTTTTTTAGTAGGTCTTTTTTCTTGGCTTTCATCTATAAGCTTTCTAACTAATCCCTCTGAGCATCCTATGTGCTTAGCTATACTCACGTTACTATTTTTAGACCATTCCTCATCTTGAAGTATAGTCTTTAATATCTTTCTTTTGTCAGCATTATTCAGCCTATTCCCATGGTGTGCGTTTGCACCCGTAGCATACCAAATAGCATCTCTTTTTGTCCCCTCTTTTACGGTTGCAAGAATAGTATCCTTTTTAATCTTTTTGCTTGCGCTATATCTGTGAAACCCATCTGCTAACCAATACTTTTTCCCATCGTAAAAAACTACAACATCTGGGAATACATCCCCTTCGTTCATTCTATCCGCATAATCGTCCACAACTGATTCGCAAATAGATTCTCTTGGTTGTATTTGTTTGTCAGCTATTACTTTCTTTAATTCTATTTCAGTGTTCATTTTTATTTCTTTCTTTAGTTGAGGCTAACTGATTCAAGTAGCTTCTTCTTTTCTATAAGTATAGACATAATTCTTTGGTCTAATATGTGATCTGCTACTATTCTATTTATTATTACTCCTTTCGTTTGTCCTATTCTACAAAGACGGTCTTCGGCTTGCAGATTCATGGCAGGAGTCCAATCTAAATCTACAAATACAGCTTGATGTGCATTAGTTAATGTTAAGCCAACTCCCCCTGCTTTTATGGTTGCCCCTATTCCCTTGAGTTTGCCTTCTTGGAAAAGCTTGACAGCTTGCGCCCTATCTTCGTTGGATGTACTTCCCGTAATTACTTTCCATCCTTTTCTTTTTTGTAAAACCTCTATGGGATAAGTGTGAGCAGAAAATACAACTACAGGCTCTTGAGACTCTTCAAATGTTTCCACTAATGATAGCATATAAGGGGTTTTTGCAGACGCTAATTCTTTCCTAAGTTCTGAAATCTCTTCAAACTTAAGTTTTTCATCTTTGTTAGATATCAACCTTTCTAAAAGATCATCAATTTCTATTCCTTCCAGAGAATTAATAAATCTATTACAGAGAGCTTTAATTTCTCTGCTTATTGTCATCTTGGATTTTCTGTAAAACTTAGAAGGAAGGTTGGGCAAGACTTCTTTCCTTGTTCGTCTGCAAGACACTTTTTTTATCAACTCTTTTGCTTCTGGATTTGGGTGTCCCCACTTCCATGCATTCCATTCGTTTTTCACGCCATTAAAAACTTTCACAAAATGAGGCCAATTATAAAATGCCTCACTGTGCAATTCAGCGGCACTCAAAACATTCCACATCTCCAGAGGGTTGTTCATCATGGGCGTTCCGCTTATAAGCCAAACTTTCCCATCATTTTTAAGCACCTCTCTACTTAAGCTTCTAAATATCTTAGATCTTTGGCTTTTTGCTGACTTCAAATAATGAGCTTCGTCAGCTATTAAATAAGTATCGCCCACTGATATATCGTAAAAAGATTTGAGCATTTTTTTACTGGTAAGATCGATTGGTAGTATTTCATAATTTACAATTAATAGCTCTCCTCTTGATGGTAGACGAAAAGACTTTTTCCCCGAAAGGACGATGGGATTTAAATCTTTTCTCCAATTTTTGCATTCCTCTTCCCACACAGTTTTCAATGAAGCAGGGCATACAACAATCGCTCTACATTTATCAAACTCTGGTAAAGCCATTAAGGTTGTTAGAGTTTTCCCCGTTCCCATTTCATTCGCTAGTAAGGCATTTTTTCTTGAGGCAAGCCATATAGCGTCTTCTTTCTGGTATTCAAAAAGACTAGACTTTTTGACTCTTTCCACCATCAATAAGTCTATATTCTTATATAAGAAGAATGCCATTTTCACACTCTTAGAAGGATTTACATCTAATCCCTCAGCCCTCAGTGCTCTTGTGAAATCTAAGCAGACATCTAAGGGTATATAGTTATTTTTGCCATTGCTTTGAACTCCAAAAGAAACGAAGATAGAGCTTAATTTTGATTCGTCTTTTGCGGTTATGTTTTCACATTCTATTAAAACAGATTGCTTATCTATTTCATCTATATGAAGAGTTAGATTAACCATCTATGTCTACTCCCATTTCTGTCAGAAATGAACTCGCCCCAACAAATCGATCTCTCATAGTTTCAAAGTATGAGACATAAAGAGTTTGCTGTGCTCTGGTCACGCCTACATAAGCAAGTCTTCTTTCTTCCTCTATGTATTGAGACTTAGAATGAGGTAGTAAGACATCAGACATCCCAGACATAAATACAATGGGAAACTCAAGTCCTTTAGCTCTGTGTAAGGACATAAGCTTCACCTTATTATTATTCTTATCTCCATTAGAGTATCTTCTCTGTATATCTGCCACATATGAAAGCATAGTGCCAACTGTTTTAAAATTAGAAGACGATGCAGAAAATTCATTTAGGTTAGAAAGGACTTCTGTGTCATCTTCTACTTCATTATTCCTATTCTCAACAAGCCATTTATCATATCCAATTTTATCTCTTATATAAGAGATGCAACTTGAAGGTGTTTGATCTGTTAAGTTGGATAAGTTTATGATGTCATTAGTGAGAGATACTACATTTATATTAGATCTTTTATTTACGGTTCTAAAATTGTGAGAGCTTAAGCAATCTATTATGTCATCGTAGTTGCCTATCTGGCTAAAAAGCTCTTCTGTAAATTTTGCTCCAAGGTATCGGGTTGGCTTATTTACTATCCTCCCAAATGTTTTCATGTCTTGAAAATCTCTAGCTTCATTAGCTATTTCAAGGTATGCTAACATATCCTTTATTTCTGCCCGATTATAGAATCCGCTATTTCCTATAACTTCATATGGTACTTGCATCCTTATAAGAGCATCTTCTATTGCTCTTGATTGGTGGTTGCATCTGTAGAGCACTGCAAAGTCCTTCCACTTTGCTCCGTCTTCATTATGCTCAACTATCCTGTTTGCGATAGCTTCAGCTTCTTCTGAAGCGGTCATGTAAACTCCAAGATAGTCTACATTGCCTTTGATCTTTAGCTCTGCCTTCATCTCATCTCCTTCGGGGTTGTATGAGATTAGGCTATTAGCGTGATCCATTATTGTTTTGGCGCATCTATAATTCTTATTGAGCGTTATGATTTTACAATTAGGATACTTAGTAGAAAAATTAAGAATGAATGAAGGGTCCGATGCTCTGAAAGAGTATATTGATTGCTTTGGATCTCCTACGACAAATAAATTCTCACACTTCCCTTGCAGTTGATGTATTAATGATTCTTGTAGTGGGTTTATATCTTGATACTCATCAATGCTTATGTGTGTAAATTTGCTTTGCCACTTATCTAACACTTTAGGGTCTTTGTTGAATATTTTCTTTGACAGAAAAAGCATATCATCAAAGTCTATTAATGCTTCACTTCTTTTATGAAGCTCGTATTGATGGTAGCACTCACAAAAATAATCTACCATTATCCTCTCTGATCCTTGAGAGTCCAAATAGACAGCTAAATCATCTACGGAAAATCCCATATTTTTTGCTTTTCCTATAACCCTAAGTGCTTCTTTTTCTCCCATCCCATCTCGGATAAATAGATTTTTATCATGTATAGACTTCAATATTTTCTTTTGTTGCCAATCCTGTATCAACGAGTAACCTCTTGAATAAGCTTTGTCGAAATCCTTCAAGTGACTACTTAGAACAGAATTGAAAAGAGAATGTATGGTTCCAACAAACATTCTATCTACAATAGAAGAATCATTTCCAAAAAGGCTATTTAGCCTTTCTTTCATTTCTTCTGCGGCTTTTTTAGTGAAGGTAAAAGCGAGGATTCCATCTGGACTTATTCCCGATTGTATCATATTTACGATGCGCTCTGTTAAGACCTTGGTCTTTCCAGATCCTGCACCTGCTACTACGCAAATATGTCCATGATGTAAAGATACAGCGGTGGATTGCTCTTTGTTGAGACTCATTGTGGTGATTTCCTTTCTTTCTCAAAAGAGAGGAGCAAGGGCAAGAGGAATAGCCCTCTCCCCTCTCTTATTATGATTAAGCTTCTATAGGTGCTTCCTCATGTTTTTCGTGGGCTATATCATTTAGCTTTCTAAGGTAAGGCATAGCCTTTTTCAAAAAATCATCTAGTTCCTCTAAGGCTTCCTGTTTATTAGCTGAATCTTCTCTTCCTAATATGCAATAAGACTTAGAGAGAAGGTCTTTAAGTTCAGACATTGCTTCTTCAATGTTCATTTAGATTTACTCCGATTAGAGTCTGTTGAGATGAGTATTCCCATTCTCGTAGGTATGACTTTAGTTGTATTGCATTCATCGCAACACCTATCTTCAATTCCTTGAGACAATGGACTTGGATTATGCCCGTATCCATAAATCTCTATATCGCACAAACAACAAAATAATTTTTTCATTGATCAGACTCCAATCAATTGAGAGAAAAAGGTTCGGCACAGAATTTATGTAATTCAATATGCCTTTTTATTGTTGTATTGTGAGGGACCATTTTGAAAGATTGGGTCATGGCATTGTACCATCTCCATGCTGTTTTTTCTCCATGATCGTATGAAGGTTCTTCCCATTCTTTCACTGCTACAGTAAACTGATTAGGCGAAAGAATTTTTCGTCCATATGCTTTTCCGAAATAGGAGTAAGCCTCATCGTCCGATAGATGCTTAGATTGCAATTGGTATGCGGTGTTAAGGACTTTTTCATAGTCCTTATCTGCATCATGCAATCCCAGTATAAGCTTCTCTTTCAAAACATTTTCTATGTCTCCGGTGTGTCTGCGGAATACTACTTCATCTCCACTAAACATGCCATTACTACAAACATTTACTTGCCCACCTATGGCAAATGCCGCCGCCATTGTCTTGTCTGTAGATTGGCGAAATCCTACTGATAGAGAAATCATGCTTATGAGAGGGTTTTGGGAGGATTCGTTTGGCTTTTGGAAAGCCATAGTTCCAAAGATACGCTTGTCATTCCCAGAAGTTAAAACTCTGGTATCTCCCAACTGAAAGCCATGAGGTGAAAGGCATTTTACTGATGTTTCTTGAATCAGATTCACAAAATCAAAATGAGATATCGGACTAAAGGTTTTAGTTTTAGGAGGTGTTTCTATTTGCTTCAAGTAATCTAAGTCTCTTAAATGGCCGTATACTGATTCTAACATTTGTTCCCTTTCTTTAAATTGTTTTAGTGTGTGGTGAAAGATACATGCTAAAGCACTCCCCTTGTCACTATAGCATCGAATTATCTTTCACCACACTCCCCACTGACCTAACGGTCAGATTCTTGTTGTCTTCGTATCTTGTCTGCAATGTTATGGCAGTCGATACAAAGGAAGTTTACATCATAAGGTTTCGTATAATCTTTGTGGTGTGCTTGTAAGGCATAAGTAAATTTCTTGCAATCTTCACATTGCAAAGGCTTTTTAATGTCACCCCTTTCTATAGCCATTTTAGCCAACTTCTGGGCTTCCGATTTGATAGTCCCAGAAACCTTCTGCCTGTAAGAGGAAGCGGTCTTTTTTCCTCTTTCACTTTTTTGGTACTCTCTCCTTTCGTCTAGTCGCTTGAGGGTTGAGTTTCTTTCTTTGTCGTATGCAAGGTAATGTTCCCTATTCTTTTTCCTATTAGTCTTAGACTTAAGCTTTTTGCATTCTATGCAAATAGATTCTCTTCCATCCTTAGATCCACGCTTGAGGTAAAAGTCTTCCAGAAAAAGACGTTCATTGCATTTATTGCATACTTTAGAGTCCATTAGAAGGGTGCTCCTCCTCCATCATCCCCGTTTACATCATCTGGGACTTCAGATAGCTCTCTAAACTCTTTGATCTTCAAAGAAGGGTCATATCCTTCAGTTTTCTCTACTTCCGTTCTGACGTAAAGCTCAGATCCTTCAATGTCAGAAGTGGTAAACTTGAATTCGCCTTTATCGTTTTCAACAATTCCACAGCAACGAGCAAGAATACGGTATCTGCGTTTAGCGTATTCTCCTCCTTTGCCTTGCACTCCTATAGCAAAGTATTCACGGCATTCATGTCCGTTAGTGCTGTTCAAAGAGAAAGTGACGGTTCGCATCGCATCCCCTTTTCTTGTGGGCCTAGAGCTAACACTCAAAACTTTAGCCCTGTACCACCCTTCATCTGGCAAACGATCCTCTTCGCCAATGTCGGAAAGATCGTCTTCCACTGGCTCTTCAATGTAATCGTCAAAAAACTCACTCATGAGGTGATCCCCTTTCTTAAAGTTCGCTTATTTTTTTCTAGTATATATATATATATATATTTATATATATATAATAATAAATAAAAATAAGCAGTTAAAAGGTGTTTTGAAACTATTTCAAAACACTAATTAAATATAGTATAAATCAAAACTTGGCGCAAGAAATAAAAGCCTATTTTTAAAGGTTTTATAAGCTTTTTTAAGTATTTTTTATAGTGACTTAGGCCGCATCTTCGTATATACGAAGATAGTAAGGCACTTTATATGCCTCGCATCTTCGTATATACGAAGATAGATGAACAGATTACAGAGTCTCTTTAACTTCTTTGTAGATAACCCTTAGCCTTGACAACACTGCTTCTAAGTCTTCAATTGGATCTAAATCTTCCAGAGTCAAGCAGGGATCTTCATCCTTTAAGTCAACCCCTAATTCATCACTGAAATAAGATTTTACAGCATCAGTATTCCCAACCGCTATTCCAAACTGCTCTACGGCATTAAGTATCTTTTTATATTGAGAGGCGCGTTGAGATTCTTTCTTCTTTTCTAACTTAACCTTATTGGCCTCAGCCAACTCACTATTAACTTCTTTTACTTCCACCTCTATAGCGTTTACGCTATCATGATCTATTAGCTCTTCTACAGTATAAGACATTCCTCCAATAAGGTCCGGTGCAAACACTCTAGCCCCATTGGATATCGCCCTAGCCCTAAGCATGTTAGGCAAATATTGCTTCCATGTATAGGTTTCTGTTGCTTTTACAGGCTTTCCTTTTTCATACTTGACTATCTTTTCGGCATCCTCATAAGAAAAGGAAGATACGTAATCTGGAAAACCTTGTCTTGAGAAATTAATAACTGCACACTTATTTTTTCCTCTTCCATCATCTAACCATTCCCAACTAACTCCCCCCCTTGCCATCAATGCAAGCATAAGCTCACTGGAGCAAGCAGGTTTGCCTTCTACTACATAAATATGTGTAAAGCTCTGCATGGCAGGTATCCCTAACTCTCTTCCCTTAAGCATCACTGCCATTGCTTTCTGTGGTGTGTCTATTGAAGATGGAAGCATTCCAGATGATATTAGCGTTTTAGCCATATCATTCATCATTGACCATTCCCCTACTTGAGGATATAGAGATATGTTTTTTGTCTCTGTTATGGTCTGTATTAATTCACTCATCTTTTCCCTTTCTTCTATTTAGTGGTGTTTGTGTATTCTTTTACGGTGTCTACGTTATACTCCTTTCTGTAAACAAGATCACCTTCCTTCGTCATAGATGCTGTCAACTGAGATCCCAAATCAAGAT
>Ga0208644_1000526_pt1 | contig 33320 bp, 55 predicted proteins | sample VirMetDEL_Nov_18_FD_184517 | JGI IMG/M metagenome (GOLD analysis project Ga0208644, IMG submission 184517) | Aqueous microbial communities from the Delaware River and Bay under freshwater to marine salinity gradient to study organic matter... | ecosystem: Environmental > Aquatic > Marine >...
ATATATGGGGTGCGCAGGTAGTAAAAGGCGACCAACCAAAAGACTATCTAAAAACAACAGACAGATTAGACATACCAAGAATAGATTACACAAACGGAGAGCCGAGTATCTTGCTTGAACCAAGCAGAACAAATCTTATCACATACTCCTTAGACTTTAAAAACAGGTGGACTTTAGGTAGCAATACTACTGTTACTGAGAATTATGCTATAAGCCCTGAGGGTATACAAAACGCTTCAAGAATACAAACACCATCAGGAGCAGGTAGTTTTGCAAGTTTAGCAGCACCAATGTCAAGTGGTACAGCATACGCTTTTAGTATTTATATAAAAAACAATGGGGGAGAAAGTTTAAATATTGGTGTAGGCTCAAGCGCAGCATCAGGAGTAGATGGAGCTGAAACTATTGTAATACCTACAAACGAATGGGTAAGATATGAAGTTTTATTTACAGCAGATGCAAACTCAAACTATGTAGCTATAGACAACAGGAGTAATACAAAAGCCTTAGATTGTTTAATATATGGCGCACAAGTTGAAGCAGGAAGCTATGCAACATCTCTAATACACACTTCAGGAAGTGCAGTTACTCGTAGTGCAGATGCAGCTACTAATGCAGGAAACAACGACTTAATAAACTCTACAGAGGGAGTTTTATATTGTGAGATAGCTGCACTTGCAGATGATAATGCAGTTGACAAAAGAATATCAATTTCAGATGGCACAAATTCAAATAGAGTTTTAATTAACATAGGAAATGGTATAAGCAATATATATACTTATTATTATGCTGTTTCAGGAAGTAACCAAGTTAATAGAAATATAACTGTTACAGATATTACAGAATATCACAAGTTAGCTGTAACTTGGAAAGCTAATGAGTTTAAGATTTATTTAGATGGTAGCTTAAATTATACTGATACAAGTGGTAGTGTAAACCCTGCAGGAACATTTACACAAGTACAATTTACTGATGGTAATGGTAGTGGTAACCCTTTTGTAGGAAAAGTAAAAGCTTTAGCAGTATTTAAAGAAGCTCTTACTGATGAAGAATTAGCTTGTTTAACAAGCCCTAATAACAACGAAATATTTTTAAATTATTATAATAGAATGCAATATGTCAATGCAACAACAGAAGCAATGGGCTGCGCACAAAAAACTTATACAATATAATTATGGCAACACCAAATTTAGCATTAATACCCTCAGCATATAAAGCAAGACAAGTTTATTCTGTTTTACCTAACAATGGGGTAGGAGATTTTACTTTTGTACGTTCTGGTAACGCAACTAGAATCAATAAAGATGGCTTAATAGAAACTGTAGGTAACCACGTACCTAGATTAAACTATGATTTATATCAAGGCAAACCAAAACAATGCCCTAGCTTACTTTTAGAGCCGAGTAGGACAAATTCAATTCCTTATAGTGAAGATTTTAGTAATGCTGCTTGGCTAAAATCAAATTCAACTATAACAAGTAACAGTATAATCTCTCCAGACGGAACTTTAAACGCAGATGAATTACAAGTTACAAGTTCAGGTGGTAATATTTATGATAATATAGGTGGTAGTGGAGATGGAGTTTTTAGTGTATTTGCAAAATACAAAGATGTTCAATATATAAGATTACGTTCAACGGGTTCTTATGCTTTTTTTGATATAAAAAATGGAGTTTTAGGAAGTACAATAAACACTATTGATACAAAAATAGAGAAATACCCAAATGGGTGGTATAAATGTTCTGTTATAGGAAATAATACAAATTCTTTGGTTCAAATTTTTGTTAGTAGTGATGGTGCTAATGTGGGATTAGGAAATGTTTATTTATGGGGTGCTGATTTTCAAAATGGTTCATACCCTACATCATACATACCCACTTCAGGTTCAACAGAAATAAGAAATGCAGAAGAATGTAACGGCGCAGGAAACTCAGGTACGTTTAATGATAGTGAAGGTGTTTTGTTTGCAGAGATAAATGCTTTGGCTGATGATGGTACAAATAGATTTATATCTTTAACAGATGGCAGTAATGATAATAGAGTTTTATTTGGGTATAGAGCAGTTTCAAATCAAGTATTTGCAAGGATTGAGGGTAATAATTCAGCATCAGTTGATTTAACTAATGTTGTTAATGATACTAAAATAGTTATCAAATTAGCTATTTACTACGATAGTTATTTTAATTACAAAATGTATCTTAATGGGTTTTTAGTTGATAATGCAATAGGCACAGATAGCATTATAGGACTTGATAGATTTGATTTTACAAACGCAACTGGAACAGAAAATTTCTACGGAAAAACCAAACAAATACAATACTTTGGTACAGCATTAACAGATAGCCAACTAGAATATTTAACATCATACAGAAGTTTTGGCGATATGGTGGAATCACAAAATTATATAATACAATAAATTATGGCAAATACATTAAAATTTGGTAATGGACAATGGGCAACTCAAGAGGGTTTGGCTTTAGCTTATAATGATGAAAACGACAACTATAAGCCTTTGCCTTTCACATTCGATAGAGCAAGTACAGCTACAAGAGTAAACAAACAAGGTTTAATTGAAACTGTAGCATCTGGTTTACCTAGAATAGATTATTTAAATAATACTAATGGTGCTTTGTTGTTAGAACCAGCTTCTACCAACTTAATAATTGAATCTAATCAATTTAACACAAGTTGGTCAACTAATGCAGTTACGTTACAAGACAATCAAAGTGGTGTTAGTGGTGGATTAAATGCTTGGAAAATTACTGAAGATACATCTACATCGCAACATTTTGTACAATTAGCAAGTAGTTTAACAGCAGCTACAGAACAAACAGTTACCATATATGCAAAGGCAGCAGAAAGAAATTATTTAATGTTAAATCAAGGTGGTGTATTTAGAACTTATTATGATTTAGTCAACGGAACTGTTGTTAGCTCAGGAACAGGGGTTACAGCTTCTATGGAATCAATGCCTAATGGATGGTGGAGATGTATATATACAGCAACAATGACATATACTTCATTAAGAGTTTGCGTAAATGACGATGGTTCAAGTAACTCATATACAGGAGATGGAGTTTCTGGAATATATATACAATATTGTCAAAATGAAACCTTATCCTACCCTACATCTTACATACCAACACAAGGTAGTGCAGTAACGAGGTTGGCTGATAGTTGTAGTCAAACTCCTCCAGATGGTGTTATAGGACAAACAGAGGGGACTATGTTTTTAGATTTTAATATTGATGATATATCTTCACAAACACAAGACCCAGTTTTAATATATTTGAAAAACAGTAGCGGTATAACGACATATTTTGAAATGTTTGATAATGGTGATTTTGTAGCAGTACATCTAAATTCTGGTTCAATAACACTAACTAAAAATGGTTTAATTGATGGAAGGCATAAAGCTGCATTTGCTTACAAAGACAATGATTTCGCATTCTATGTTGATGGAATTTTAGCGGGTACAAACACAAGTTTTACTGTTGCATCTTCTCAAACAGAAGTAGGACTGCAATATACATCAACTTTTTATACCGGAAAGCAATCAGTAAACGAAGCAAAACTTTACAACACAAGATTATCAAATAGCGAATTAGCAGCATTAACACAAGTGTAACAAATACACCTGTAATAAAAACAAGAGTAAATAATATAATCACGAATAGTTATAACTAAAAGTAAATAAAATGAAAAATATCTTTAAAAAATACGAATTTGATTCACAAGACCAAGCGGAAACAAGAATAGCTGCTTTACCAAGTGTACAAGATGATGAGGGTAATAATGTTCCTTCGCATAAACATACGGTTGTTAAATTAGGTTATATATGGACTGTTCCACCTGTTTACGATGAAGACGGTAATATAGAAACTGAGGGTGAGCAATCAAGCAAATACTCTGTTGATGTATTATGGAATGCAGCTGAACTTACACAAGTAGATGAAGAAGCTGTTTTAGATGATGAGGGTATGGTTGTAACACCAGCAGTAACATCAATTAGTTATCCTTACGGTTGGTTATCAAAAGAAATAGAAGTAGAGGGCAATGGTGTACATACTTTTGCTGGTTGGTCGTTTAACACTGCAGCAGAAGTAGAATAATGCCTTTACCAAAACCAAAAAAAGGGGAAAAACAAAGTGAGTTTATGACGCGTTGTTTAAACAAGGCTTTAACTGAATTTCCTAAAGATCAAGCCATGGCAGTTTGCTATGATATATACAGAAAAGAAAAATGAAAAAGATAAGCGAACAAACAGAAATTACTTTAGATATTAAAACAATATCAACAATTATAGGTTTTGCTGTTGCTTTGGCAAGTATGTATTTTGCATTAAAATCAGATATTGCTACAGCTATGGAAAAACCAGACCCTGTAATTAGCAGACAAGAATACGATTTAAAAGACAACGCTATAAGGGGCGAAATAAAAACCAATAGGGATTTAATAGAAAAAAACTTTGAGAAGTTAGAAACCATTGAGCAAAGGTTGTACGAAATAAAAAACCAATGAGATTAATTTTATTCATATTACTATTTTTAGTACCGGTAAAAGCAGATACAGACGCAAAAGTAATTAAGGTATTACAAATAAATAGTAAATGGAACAGAGCTAATAACGTTGATTTATCTAAGTTAAAAAATTGTAAAGTAGATTTTGGTTGGTATGAAGACCAATCACCTGAAGCTAGGTCAGTAATTAAAAAAGTTCCTGTAATAATACTTTACAGCAATAAAAAACCAATCCATAAATGGGAAGCTGATATAACTTTTAAATTAAACGTAGCTATAGAAGAAGTACAACAAAAAGTAAATAATTTAAAATAAATATGGAATTTATAAAACACTTACTAGGAACATGTGGCGAGCACCACTTAAACCTACAAACAGTTATATTTTTAATTATATTAATAAAAATTTGCTATGACAAAAAATTTTTCAAAAAAAGAATTTAATTGTAAATGTGGTTGTCAAATGCCCGATGATGTTTTAGCTAACATTACTAAAGTAGCTAACCAATTACAATACCTAAGAGATTACTTAAACAAACCAATAAAAATAAATAGCGGTTACCGTTGCCCAGAACATAATTTAAAAATTGGTGGAGTAACTAACAGCCAACATCAATTTGGTAAAGCTGCTGATATTGTTGTAAAAGCATTACCTACAAATATAGTGCATCAATACATAGATGACTTTATTAGCAATGGCGAAATGTTACAGGGTGGCTTAGGTTTGTACGATACATTTGTACACTACGATATAAGGGGTAAAAAAGCACGATGGAAATCATAATAATAGACCGTAGCCGTATTGGTATTTTATTAGGCTTTAGTTATTTACCACCAGATGAAGAAAACAACTTTACTGAACTAAATATATATTTATTAATAATTTGTATAAGTTTTATTTGGCATGAAAAAGAAATTTAAAGATACAAAAGTTGGCCAGTTCCTTATAGGCCAAAAAGGCTTACTAAATAGCTTAGGTAATAATTTAACTGACTCTGGCATATTAGGAGTTGTAAAGGATTTAATTATAGCCGATAAACAAATTACCCCACAAGACAAAGAACATGCCTTAAAACTACTTGAAATGGACTCTATAGAGCTAAAAGAGGTTAGTAAAAGGTGGGCTAGTGACATGACTAGCGATAGTTGGTTAAGCAAAAACGTAAGACCGTTAACCTTAATATTTTTTAGTTTAAGTTATGTTACAGGTTGGTTTTTACAATATTCTTTACAAGATATATCTAGCGTTGTAAGTATTATTATTGCAGCTTATTTTGGTAGCAGAGGTGTAGAAAAATTTAAAAAAATAAAAAATGGCTAACCTAAATGATTTAATTACTTTACTAGAACTTGAAGATGCTTTTAAGCATAACTTAAAAACCTATAATGATTACCCTGAAAGCGCAAAAAACAATGCTAAAAAAGTATTACGCTGGCGCGATAAATACGGTAAACAAGTTAAAGGAATGACGCGCATTGGCTGGACACGTGCCAACCAATTAGCTAAAGGTGAAAACATAAGCCGTAGTACAATAGCGCGTATGGCAAGTTTTAAACGCCACCAAAAAAATGCAGAAATAAGTGCAGAATATAAAAGTACCCCATGGAAAGATAAAGGTTACGTTGCTTGGCTAGGCTGGGGTGGAACTAGCGGTATTAACTGGGCAATAAAAAAACTTAAACAAATAGACAATGGCTAGAAAAATACAAGTAGCAATTTACCGTAAACCAAAAAGAAAAAGTCATCCACACACTAAAAACCAATCAAGATTAAAAAGTTCAAAAGGTTACAAAAAAACTTACAAAGGTCAAGGCAGATAAATATTGAATTATTTATATATATGTTTATATTATTATATATTAATATATTTATTTATTTATTATATAAATTTATTATATAAAATATTATATAATATATTATATTAATTATTATATATATAAATGCGAGCGCGTAATATATAATATAAGTTATTAACATTTAGTTTATATTTTACTTTTAGTATTTTAAAATTTTTGTTATAACTTTATGTGCAACCCAATAAATGAAAAAACCTAGCCGTAAAACTTTAATAAAAAAACTAGATACTATATTTAGTAAATACATTAGGTTACGTAAAGCTAAAAATGAATACTCACAATGCGTAACATGTGGCAAGGTAGACCACTGGACAAAATTACAAGCTGGTCATTTTATTAGTCGTAAAAATTATGCAACGCGTTGGGACGCTACTAATGTGCAAGTGCAATGCAGTGGTTGTAATGTTTTTAAATACGGCGAACAATATAAATTTAGCTTATGGCTAGACAAAAACATAGGTACTGGAACTAGTGAAAAACTTTTATTAAAAAGCCAAAACATTGTAAAATACACAGATGACCAGTTACAACAAAAAATAGGTTATTATAAATTTTTAGTAGATAAACTGCTATAATTCTTGTTTATTTTGTTTTTATTAAGGGTGTTAACAGCACCCTTTTTAACTGTTAAAATTTTGTTAAACTTATATAACACTATAAGTATTGTTAGTTATTTAATTAATTTTAAATAAAAAAACATGAGCAAAACACAAGAATACATTTTATACAAAAATGGTAAAATTTACGCTAGAATAACAGACCCTTTACAAGCGCAAATAGTAGCGCACAACCAAAAGGCATCTGTTTATTTTACTTACAATAACCATGAAACATTTATAAGTAGTTATGAGTAGAGAAGAACCAACAGCTAGAAGAACAATGTTTGAATTCCAAGAACATCAAATAAATTCTTTAAGAAAACAAAACAAAAAATTCTATGATTTAATTATAGATTTAAAACAAAACAATAGCGAACTAAAAAAAATAGTTATTGATTTATTAGATAAAAATTGCAAAAAAAGTTTTAAAGAAGCTGCAAGAAAATTTGTATTAGAAAATGCAGACTAAGGAAGAGGTATTACAACAAATATATTTTAACAATTGTTTTGAGCAATTAAGTAAAAGCATGCAAAGTTTAATAAAAGCAAACCCTAATAACAGAAAGTTAAAGGAACTAGCAAGTAAACTGCGTGAAATGTTTTTTCACTTCAATAATGTGCATTTAAGCAACAAACTTTTAAAAAGCGAATTAAACAAAGTACAAACAGAATTATTAAATTTAAAAAAACAAACATGAACAGAGAAACACTAAAAGATTTATATGTTAAATATGAATTAACAAAAGATGATGTTTACAAGCATCAGCATTATGTTATTATAACCAGGTCAGGTATTGAAAAAATACAAGCCGTAGCTAATATACAAGTACAATTTGAAGCTAAAGTATTACAAAAAGATTTTGCAGTTATTAAAGCTACTGGTTATGTTGATGCTAAACAAGTTATGGAAACTTACGGTAGTGCCTTAAAAGGCAATACATTTAAAGATGGCAACACCAATACATGGTATGTAGCTGAAATGGCAGAAAAAAGAGCATTATCAAGAGCAGTTTTAAAAGTTACAGGCTTTTACCAATTAGGAGTATTTGGTGAAGACGAGTCTGAGGATTTTAAAAAACCAAAATATAATACAAAAGAAAAATTACAAACCTTAACAAATAAATAATATGGCACACTTAATTACAGCAAGAATAAACGTAAAAAAAATACCTTTAGATAAATACGTAAAAGGTGAAAAAGGAACATACGTTGATATTACTATTGGCATAGCTGATGAACCAAACGAATACAACCAAACAACTAGCGCATGGTTGTCGCAATCGCAAGAAGAAAGACAAGGCAAGCAACAACGTACATACGTTGGTAACGGTATTGTTTTATACAGTGATGAAAAACCTTTACCGGTTTTTAAAAAACAACAGGAAGACAAACAGGAAGCCCCAAAAGTAGAAGAACCAATTAAAACAGATGACGATATAGATTTACCTTTTTAATAAATGCAAAAACTAACCAAAAAGCAACTAGAAGTAATTGAAAAAAATTGCGTTATAAACACGCAAGAAAAAATTAAATACCCACCAGTTGCATTATCTATAGGAACTAATAAAATAAAAACCATAAAAGGTGAAATAGAATTACCAATACCTATAGGTACGTATGGAAATTTTAGTTTTGTACAAGCCCCACCAAAAACCCACAAGACATACTTTATAAGTTTATTAGCTAGTGTTTATTTAAGTGGAAATAATAAATACGGCTGCAATATAAAAGGGCATAGAGATAACCGTTGCCTAATTCACATAGATACTGAACAAGGTAAATACCATGCGCAGCGTGTGTTTAGGCGCGTTATTGATATGAATGATGGTAATGATGTTGGTTGTTACCATACCTTTGGTTTGCGTACTATAGGCTATAAAGAGCGTTTACAATTTATAGAATATTACTTACAAAATAAAGTACAAAAAGGTCAAGTTGGTTTAGTTATTATAGATGGCGTTGCTGATTTATGTGGTGATGTAAATAATATAGAACAAAGCAATGAAGTTGTACAAAAAATTATGGAATGGTCGCAAGTTTATAACTGCCACATAATAACTGTAATACACACAAACCCTGGCAATGTAGATAAACCTACTGGCCATTTAGGTAGTTTTTTAGAAAAGAAAACTGAAACGCAAATACAACTTAGTAAAAACAGTTCTAACAAAGGTTGGATATCTGTTGCATGTAAACGCAGTAGAGGGTATGGTTTTCAGCAATTTAGTTTTAAAATAAACGACTATGGGTTACCCCAAGTTATAGATAATTTATATAACCCTTTAAAACAATTTTAATGAAGTGGCTTAAACAAGTAGCAAAATACCATGATGACTGGGTTTTAATAGCAAAAAAATTTGGTGCTGGTACTTATGCTGAAGACATTGTACAAGAAGCCTACATTAAATTACACAAATACACCAACCCTAATAAGTTATTTAAAAACGGTAAACTTAACAAAGGCTATATGTTTTTTGTTTTGCGTAGTATATACCTTGACTATGTAATTAATAAAAATAAAATACATAAAATTAACATTGATGATTTTTACAAAGACGATGGCTTTAAAGAAATTACACAACAAAACTTACACAAGTTTACAGCTAACAATAACTTAGAACAAGAAATTGCATTTGGCAAACTTATAAATAAAATGGATAAAGAACTTACCAACTGGGATTGGTACAGTAAACGTATATTTGAAATTTACCGCGATACACCTTTAAGCATTAGGGGAATGGCCAAAGAAACTGGAATAAGTTTTGTAAATATATTTCATACATTAAAAAAAGGTAAGCAATTAATGCGTGATAAATTTACTGAAGATTACCAAGATTATAAAAACCAAGATTACAATAAATTATGAAAAAATATGAAGACAAATTAAAAGCAACAGCCATAAGTTATATAGGCTTAATATTAACACTAATAATAATATTTTTAACCAATTAAAATGAAACCACCAAAAGACAAACGCACAAAAGCATACAAAGATTGGAAACAAAACTTTGATGCACAAAGCCAAGGTTTAGGAGATACTGTTGAAAAAATAACAAAAGCAACAGGTATAAAAAAACTAGTTAAATGGGTTGCTGGGGAAGATTGCGGTTGTGATGCTAGAAAACAAAAACTAAACACTTTATTTAAATACAATAAACCTTTATGCCTTGCAGAACATGAATACTATTATTTAAATACTTTTTTTAATAACCCAAAGGGTGTAATTAGTCCGCAAACGCAAGGTGAATTACTAAAAATATATAATAGAATATTTCAAACTAAAAAACAAAAATCATCATGCAGCAGTTGTGTACGTACTATGATAAGTGAGTTGCAAAAAATATATAACACATATGGAAATTAGACCACGTTTAAAAGGCAACAGGCTAAAGGCTTTTAAAAACATTACAAGCAAAGCTAATAGGGTTTTAGTCATAGGTGATTTGCACGAGCCGTTTTGCCTTGACCAATACCTTGACCACTGTACAGAAACCTATGCTAAATACAATTGCAACAAAGTAGTTTTTATTGGCGATGTTATAGACAACCACTACAGTAGTTACCATGAAACCGATACTGAAGCACTAGGCGGTGCTGATGAACTTGAACTAGCAATAAAGCGTATAAGCCGTTGGTATAAGGCTTTTCCAAAAGCTATAGTTACAATTGGTAACCATGACCGTATAATAATGCGTAAAGCACAAACAAGCCAAGTTCCTAAAAAATGGATAAAAGCATACAAAGAAGTATTAGAAGTGCCTGGCTGGAAGTTTGTTGACCGCCATGTAATTGATGGTGTACAATACATACATGGTGAAGCCGGAACGGCACGTACTAAATGCAAAGCAGACATGCAAAGTACAGTACAAGGCCATTTACATACACAATGTTACACTGAGTTTTTTGTAGGCCAAAACTTTAAAGTATTTGGTATGCAAGTTGGTTGCGGTATTGACTTTGAAAGTTATGCAATGGCTTATGCAAAGCGTGGTAAAAAACCAGCCATAGCATGTGGCGTTGTTATAGATGGCCGTATTGCTATAAACGAGTTAATGAATTTATAAATGTTAAAACATTGTTAAACATTATTTAATTAACAAAATGTTTATTATATTACAGTATGAAAAAACCCAAGAAATACACACACCAACAACGCATGGCTAAAATGGAAAAAGTACTTACCAGTTTATATGTAGCTGTAATGTCAATGCGTACACGAATAGATAAAATAGAAGACATATTAAACATTAAAAAAGATGAAGAACAAAAAGCATAAATTTACTACTGAATACATACTTTATCAAACTACTTTGTTTATTACAGGTACTTATGAAGAGTCTGAGCCTGGCGACCATTTTCACCCAGGTTTTCCAGCGCAATTACATATTGAAAAAATATATTTAAACGACCACCCACAAGCAGAAGTTAGTAACATAATTAGCGACATAGATTACGAACAAATAGAAGAAGATTTATATGCTGATTTATTAGACGGCACTTTATGTTAGTTCTTTTTGATACAGATAGTTTATTGTGGGCAAGTTGTATAAACGTAGACGACGACTTAACAGAAGCCAAAGGTAAGTTTGATGAAATGTTTATGTCTATTGTAAACTACATAGAAGAACAATGGCCAGTTGACCAGGTTATATTGTTTGGTGGTGCAAGGGGTAACTTCCGTAAAAAAATAGATAACACTTATAAATTAAACCGCAAAAAAAGAGAAATACCAAAACAACTATCAAACCTACAAGAATATTTAAATCAGCAGTGGCAATGTAAAAATGCATGTGGTATGGAAACTGATGACTTAATTAGTATTTATTGGCATAAGCTAACAAAACAATATGGGCGTGATAACATTATTATTGTTAGCCTTGATAAAGATTACAAACAACTACCAGCATTAATATACAACTACCATTACAAGCATAAAGAAATATACGACATAACACCACAACAAGCCTTAAACAATTTTTATACACAAATGATAGTAGGCGATAGTGCCGACAATGTTAACTTTTGTAAAGGCTACGGTAAAAAGTATGCACAAAAAATATTTGCAAATTGTACTACTAAATACCAATATATAAAACAAACTTTTATGTTATATAAAAAAATATATAAACAAAAAGCGCGTGAAAAATACATACAATGCCATAAACTTTTAAAGCTACTAAACAATGAAACTATTTGAAGACAATTGGGGTACTGACAACAGCCCTATAGAAGACGTAGAAATAACTACCACACTTTTATATTTTAGCAAACAAGAACTAAAACAATTTAAACATTTATGTAAAATAGGTATGAAAAAAGTTTACGGTGAAGCTGCGCAAACAAAAGGCAACCTTAGCGATTATTTATTATTAATACTTAAACAAGCAAATGAAAACAATTAAACTAACAAACCATTACAAAGGCAAACAAGCTGATAAATTTAAAGGCACGTTTTTAACTGACAAACATTATAACACACTTATAACAGAAGATACTGACGGTTACGATTTAAACGGCCAACTACTATTTAGATACCGTAAAAATGCAATACCTGACAATATACTAAAGCTAGGTTACAACAGTTTTAAAGACAGCATAGAATACACTGATGGGCGTGGCATAGCTAGTGGTAGCAGCCACAAACGCATACGTAAAGATGGCAGTGTAAGTAATATTACTGTTGGCAATAAAGTTTATAGCGGTAACGTAGGTTATATGGATAGTAGTGCAATGGTAAAGTATTGCCGTAAAACTGCATTTGCACGTAAGTATTTTGATAAATTTAAACAGGGTATTCCGTTTGTTGAATACATTGATTACCTATATAGTAATTTATGCCCAACACACTACCAAAAACAAAAAGCTATTGCAGACGGAACAAACCGTAATTATGTTATTGGTAATACAAGTTTTACAACTGTAACAGTAAATAAAAACTTCCGTACAGCTGTACATAAAGATAGCGGTGACTTCCCTGAAGGGTTTGGCAATTTAGTTACTTATCGCCAGGGTTCTTACGATGGCGGTTACTTTTGTTTGCCTGAATACAAAGTAGCTATAGACATGCAAAACAATGATGTACTATTTGTTGATGTACACAAATGGCATGGCAATACTGAAATTACAAACAAAAGCGATGATTGGTTGCGTATAAGTTTTGTTTTATACTACAGGGAATACATGTATAAATGCAACCAGCCAAGCCAAGAGCTACAAAACATAAAACAAGATAAAACAGGGTATTTAACATTATGATTACAAAACAACAAAAGGGTTTACAATTTGAAACGTATGTTTACGACAACTTAAAAAAATACTGGGGCATTACTTTAACGCATTGTAAAACAAAACAAGAACAATACACCATAGGTGAAAACTACGAGGGTTGGGAAATAAAAAACGACCAAACATTTAAAAAAACTGGCAACCTTTACATTAGTGTTGAACGTCGCTATGAACATGCCACATACCCTAGTGGTATATTTAAAGACCAAAAAGTAAAACAACGCTTTTATGTAATTGGTGACCACAACAAATGTTATGTATTTAGCACAAAATTATTACAACAGTATTATTATAAAAACAAACCAAAACTTATACCAGGCTTTACTACTGAAAACAAAGGAACTGAATACGGTTTTTTATTAAACACAGAACAAGCTGAGCGTTTAACATTAGGTTATTTATGTAACGAAATTAATTTATTTTGCAAACAACAGGATTAGTACAAGTTCAACCTATTTACAATTTACAACCAGGTTTAGATTTTAGGCTACCACAATACAGGCGCAAAGTATTTTTGGACTTTTACAAATTCCATACTAAATACAGAGGCCATGCCGGTGCGGTGTATTATGCAATACCACATATAATTGATGAACTTAAATTAAATAAAGAACAAGCCTACTGGTTATGTTTTATAAACGGTTGCAGCCAAAACATAGTAACTAGTTATATAATATTTAAAAAGTTTAACAATATACACAAACTGAATTTATATAAATTAAAAGAATGGTTTTACCAAAACTATAAACTGTTTGGTTGGGATACCGACAGACGTTATTTTAAAAACTCTTTTATACAATGCATAGAAAATTACTTAAACCTTTTAAATGGTAAAACACAAACAGAGTTCTTTAACAATATATGCAACACAAGCAATGCGCATACAAATTTTAAAAAACTATGGCAAGTAGTTAATAATGACTTTTTATACTTTGGGCGTTTAAGTGCCTTTAGTTATATTGAATACCTAAACATTATAGGTTTAAACGTAGAATGCAATGAATTATTTTTAGATGATCTAAAAGGTAGTAAAAGCCACCGTAATGGTTTATGTAAGGTTTTAGGTAGAGATGACTTAGATTGGACTAAAAACAACTCTGTTACTTACACAGATAACATTATTGATGAATTAAAAACGCAAGGCCAATTACTATTGCAAGAAGCCAAACAATACATTAACATGCCTTTTGTAAATTACTTTACGCTTGAAACCACTTTGTGTTGTTACAAGGGTTGGCATAGAGTAAACAGGCGTTACCCTAATGTTTACAACGATATGTTTTACGACCGCATAACACATGCAGAACAAAAATGGCAAACTAAATTTAATATATTTCATGCAGCACGTAAAAAATATTTACCTGAATACTTGCGTTGCGAACATAATCCTAGTAAATTAAAACTTTGTAAAGAAAAACAAAACCACTACCGTTTAACTGGCCAAGTAATAATGATGGAACACGAATACCCTTACTATAAAAATAACTTTAGAACAAATACACTATGGCAATAAATATACTAATAACCGGTAATTGTGGCGTTGGTAAAACCTATGTAATAAAAAAACTTATAAATAGTTTACAAGTACCTTATGCAAACAATGTAGGTTTGTTACGTTATTTACATAATGACCAATATATAATTACAGGTAGTTACGTAGGTGATATGTTTGACGGTAGCGACAAACTAGCCATGAATGTTATGTCTAGCTTAGATGAATTCTTACAAAAAAACAGTAACCACATAATATTTTACGAGGGTGACCGCTTTACCAACAGTACATTTATAAAAAAAGCAAAACCATTTATAATTAAAATACTTGGCGATGGCAAACAAGGGCGCCAGCAACGCAACAGCCAACAAACACAACGCCATTTAAAAAGCATACAAACAAGAGTAAACAATATAAACGCAGATTTAGAATTAAAAAACAGCAATGTTTGTTTAAGTGTTATATTGCATTGTTTAATGCATAGTAGTACACACCAAGAACTACAAAAGCAATTAGGCAAGCAACAACAAATACACACTAAACAACAAACTAGCTTATTTTAAATGCACCAAACAATTTATGAATATTATGCCTTAACATTATACGAACTAGAAAATGGGGTAACAATTACTGAGTTACAACAAATGCTAAACGAATACATACAACTAGAACAATACTTAGCTTGCGCAGGAATACACCGCGCAATAGAACATTACAAATTTTATATACTGTATCATTTAATAACTTATTACACATTTGAAGACGATTTAAAACAAATAACATGGACACAAAAAGAATACAACAATTAGTAACACAATACACAAAAACAGAAATAGCAACCAATAGCCGTAAACGCGAACACGTATATGCCAGGGCAATTTACTTTAAACTATGTAAAGATTTAACACAACTTACATTAAAAGAAATAGGACAAACACTAAACAAAACCCATGCTACCGTAATACATAGCATTAATAATATATTTCCTGCAATAAAACTGTACGACAAAAAACTATATAACGTTTATGCAGAACTAACCAACAATGATGAAATGCCTATTGAGCAACGTTACATGCACTTAAAAGAAAAATACAATAAACTAAAACAACAAAAACTACCAATACAATACACAAACCTAATAAACATAATAGGCCAAATACCTAATAACGAAATACAAAACGCTGAGTTACGTTTTAACACAATTAAAAACATGCTAGTTAACAAAAACAAACAATAAGGGTTATTAAAAAAATAATTACTAACAATTTTTTTCAATCTTATGGACGGTAGAAAAAACAACGGTGGGCATATTAACAGTGGGCGTAAGTCAAAAGCTGAGGAAGTAAAGCTAATAGAACGTTTAACCCCACTTGAACCACAAGCATTTGCAGCACTTAAAGCTGGCATTGAAAGCGGTGAGTTTAAATTTGTACAATTGTTTTACCACTATTATGCCGGTAAACCACGTGAAACCAAAGACATTACCTTAAACGCAGAACAGCCATTATTTAACATTACTGACTTATAGTGGACTTTGTTGTAACAACTGCAATAAAAAAATTAGCCAAGTTAAAAAGCCGTAAACGCATAGTACAAGGTGGTACTAGTGCTGGCAAAACATTTGGCATAATACCTTTGCTTGTAGATACAGCAATTAAAAACCCACAAACAGAAATAAGCATAGTAAGCGAGTCAATACCACATTTACGTAGAGGTGCATTAAAGGACTTCTTAAAAATAATGATAATGACTAAACGCTATAGCGATGCACAATTTAACAAATCAATATTAAAATATACATTTACCAATGGTAGTTATATAGAGTTTTTTAGTATTGAAAGTGCTGATAAACTACGTGGGGCAAGGCGTAACATACTATATGTAAACGAAGCCAACAACATACCCTTTGATGCTTACAACCAATTAGCAATACGTACAAGCGGTACTATATGGCTTGACTTTAACCCTACATCAAGTTTTTGGGCGCATACTGAATTACAAAACAATACTGATACTGACTTTATTAAATTAACCTACAAAGACAACGAAGCACTAAGCCCTGAAATAATAAAAGACATAGAACAAGCCAAGCTAAAAGCGCACACCAGCACTTACTGGAAAAACTGGTGGCAAGTATATGGCCTGGGTGAAATAGGAACACTTGAGGGTGCTTGCATACCTGACTGGCAAGCCATTGATTTACCAGCTGAAGCACGTTTACTATGCTACGGTATGGACTTTGGCTATAGTGCAGACCCTACATCTTTAATTGCATTATATAAATACAATGATGCTTATATATTTGATGAGGTTATTTACCAAAAGGGTTTACTTAATAGCGACATAAACAAATTACTTAAAAACTACAATGTAGCAGACATTATATATGCAGATAGTGCTGAACCTAAAAGTATTGCTGAATTAAATAATTATGGTAATACAGTGCTACCATGCCAAAAAGGTAAAGACAGCATTGTATATGGCCTCAACTTAATAAACCAAAACAAAATATACGTTACTAATACTAGTGTTAATTTAATAAAGGAACTACAAAACTACATTTGGTTAAAAGACAAAGAGGGCAATACACTAAACAAACCAATAGATGCATTTAACCATTGCATAGATGCTGCCAGGTATGCTTTAACTAGCCAATTACAAAACCCACATAAAGGCAAATACTTTGTATTTTAAAATATACCTACCCTGTAAAAGTGTTAATGAAATGTTAAAATTATGTTAAAATCATATATAGCTATTGTTTTATGAACATTTGTGTTTATATTTAGGTGTTAATTAATTAAAACAATAAACAATGTATTTTAAAAAACCAACAAAAAAAGAACTACAAGAAGATGTAAATTATTATGAGCATTTCTATAATTATGTTAAACAAAATAATTACACTACATACTGCAACGCTGTTGCACATGCAATAGGACAAACAAATAATATTAACAAATAAAACAATAATATGCACAATAAACCCGCTGGCTGGTGGAGGCACTAAAAGAAATAATAAAATAATAAAAACATGTACACTAGAGAAAAACAAGCAATACACGAATTACTGGTAGAAAACCAGCTTCTTAAATCTAAGGTATCATCTTTAACAAGGCAAGTTGATGATGAAAAACTAATTAACACAAATACAGTTAATATGTTTAGAAGCGAAATAAGTAAATTGCAAAAAGAAATAATAAAATTAAAATTAAACAATGAATAAATATTACGACAAATTAGTACGAACAGCTGCTTTAAGTTTATTTAGTATTGCATTACTAATAGCTAGCATAGCGTTACTATCACTTGAAGCACTTATAAACTACATTTTTTAATTAGTTAGTTAGTTTAGTTCAAAAGGGGTTGCATTATACATGTAGCCCCTTTTTTTGTTATATAAAAAACAAAGTTGATAAACACTAAAGCTATTAGTTATTGTTTTGCAAAAGGTATAAAAGTAATTGTAGTGCCACAAAGGCCAGGTAAAAACCCAGACGTAAAACTACAAATACATACACCAAATAAAATTATACATGGCAATCAAGTATATAAGCAAGACAAAACACTATGGCATAAAGTAAACCAGCTTTACAATTATTATTATGAAGTTAAAAAACATTAGTTTAAGCAACGTTCCTTTACATAGTTATCAAAAGTACATGCAAATAGAAAACCCTACTGAACAGGACTTGCTAAAATGCTTTTTAGGTTTAACACAACCAGAGTTAAATAAACTACCAGCAAAACACGTTGATATTTATTTAATGCAAATACAAGCCATTTTAAAACAAGAACATGAATTAATACGTACTTTTAAATTAAATGGCATAGAGTATGGTTTTATTCCTAAATTAGATGACATTACCTATGGTGAAAACCTAGATGTTACAAAATACATGAACCAATACGGTAGCATGCATAAAGCAATGGCAGTATTATTTAGGCCAATTAAACAAAAAATAGGCAAGCAATATTTAATTGATGAATACACCGGTAGTTATGCTTATGCTGAAAAACTAAAACAAATGCCACTTGATGTTGTATTAGGTGCTATTGTTTTTTTTTACAGTTTAACCAACGCCTTAATGAACTCTACCCTGAACTATTTGCAACAGCAGATACAAGGGGACTTAACGCTGCAAGCCAATTTGCAAAAAAATGGAGTGGATATTCAGAACTCTATACGCTCGCTCAAGGAGACGTTACAAGGTTTAATGCCGTTAGCAAGTTAAATTTACATAAATGTTATATGTACTTAGCTTTTGAAAAAGAAAAAATAGAATTAGAAAACTTAATGATTAAACAAAAATTTAAACAATAATGCAAGGTTTTTATAACATTACAGAAAAAATAAGACAACAATTACAACAAGATGATTTTGTTAATACAGTAACTTATGGTGATATATTTGAAGTTGACTTAGCTAAACAAACAATATTTCCGTTAAGCCACTTTCAAGTAAATAACGCAACGTTACAAGGCAATGTGTGGAATTTTTCAATAAGCCTATTAGTTATGGACATAGTAAACGAAAGCAAAGAATACCCTGATGGTGTTCCTGCTGAATTTAGGGGCAACAACAACGAGCAAGATGTTTGGAATACACAATTAGCCGTAGCCAACCGTTTACTAGAATTACTTTACAGGGGTGATTTATACACAGACAAATACCAACTTGATGGGCAACCAGTATGCGAGCCCTTTACCGATAGGTTTGAAAACAAACTAGCCGGTTGGACTGTTACATTTAATATATTAATTCCAAATGACATGACAATATGCGCAACTTAAAACCCATATTAGAACAATTTGGTGAATACGTTGTAAGCCAATCTAGGTTAAACTTAACTAAAGGTGGTTACAAAAACAAAGGGCAAAATGCATCTGGTTCACTAAGCAAATCATTAGCGTTTGAAGTAATGCCAAATGGTAAAAACTGGGTTGTTGAATTTATAATGCAATACTATGGTCAATTTGTTGATAAAGGTGTAAGCGGTACTAAAGTAAGGCGTAACACACCTTATAGCTTTAGAAGCAAAGGTGGTAAACAAGGTTTAAAAGGTATGCCACCGCCAAGTGCTTTTGACCAATGGAGAATAAGGAAAGGCATTGCACCAAGAGATGATAAAGGTAGGTTTTTACCACGTAAAGCTGCTAATTTTGCTATAGCACGTAGCATATTTGAAAAAGGCATAAAGCCTAGCTTATTTTTTACCACACCATTTAACAAAGCCTTTGAGGATTTAAACCAAACAATACTTGATGACTTTAACGTACAAATAACAAAAACATTTAAAAAACTAGAAAATGGCAAAAATTAATGTACTAAGCCCATATTTTATAAACGTATCAGATGCTGCTTTAGTTAGCGTACAATTAGAAATAGAAATATATACTGATTATGCTAATACAAGCTGGCAAAGTAGCCCACAATACACATTGCAATCTACAGCAATAGATAACAAGGTAACATTTGAAATAAGCGAATTAATAAAAGATTATATAAAAGCAGAGTTCAATGGTGATTACCCAATACTAGGTGCATCAACTGATGAAGCAACCACACGTTACGTAGATTACAGAATAACAGAAACCCATACTGGAGGTGTACAAGCCCCAGTAGATAGTTTAGCTAATAGAGCATATTACGGTTACGGTTATTTTGAAGACGGTGCAAACCCACAATTTATACAAGGTTATTTGCAAAGCAATAACAAAGTATTAAAACCAGATGACTCACCTTTACGTGTAGCAGTTGACCCTACAAATACAACTAGTGTAGCTTTTTTTAGTAATGGCCAACAAACATATAGTTGGTCTGCAAGTGGAACATACAGGGTGCAAGACCATGTTCTTTATATAAGTAATTTAATTAGCGGTGGTGATAGTTTTGAAAACAGAGTTGTACAAGACGGTGGTACTTATGAAGATAATGTTTGCATACAAGATTTCCTAGACGATTATATTATTTACCCTGTTGATACGGTTTATGTTAGTGGAACAGAGGGTGTTACAATAATAAACGTTGATAACATACAAGAATGCAAATACCCTTTATACAAATTAACTTTTATAAATAAATTTGGTGCATACCAAAACCTATGGTTCTTTAAAAACTCACAACTTAGCATGACTACTAAAAAAGACATGTATAAAGCCAACATAGTAGAAAACGGTAGCTATAATACATATAACGCACAAAATAGAATACTTACTAAAAACGGTGACCAAAAACTAACGTTAAATAGTGGTTATTATCCTGAAAGCAACAACGAGTTATTTAAACAATTATTTTTAAGCGAAAAAGTATGGATAGAATATAACAACCAAACATTAGGGGTAAATATATCAAGTAGCAACATAACATATAAAACATCATTAACAGATAAATTAATTAATTACACAATAGAATTAGATTTTGCTTTTAACACTATCAATAATATAAGATAATGCAAACAATACAATTATTTATTGAAAACACTAGGGTTGATTTATTTAAAGATGAGTCAGTAACAATAACTGACACCATAAAAAACATAAAAGATATAAGTAAAGTATTTACAACTTTTAGCCAACAGTTTAGTTTACCGGCTTCGTCTACTAATAACTTAATATTTAGGCATTACTATAATTACGATATTGTAAATGGTTTTGATGCAAGAGCACGTGTTAATGCTACTATAAAATTAAATGGTGTTGATTTTAAACAAGGTAAAATAAAACTAAATAATGTAGCCTTAAAGAACAATAAGCCACATGCTTACAAAATAGTATTTTATGGTAAAGCAGTGGATTTAAAAGATATTGTTGGTGAAGATAAACTAAATAACTTACAATTTATAGAGGTAAAAGATTCAGGCACTTGTACATTAACCTCAGTTAATAAATTAACAGATTTTGGCGGTAGTTTTACCACAACAACATCAGAGGGTGATAGAGTACACAATGTAGATGATGGAACATACGCAACAGTGCTTAGTGTTGATAGTAACCAGCAATTAACCTTAAACGCAGATATATTTGCAGCTAATGATGATTATAGAGTTTTATTATCACCAATATGGGAAAACGACTCAGTTGAACAAAAACTACAATTACAACCAGCTACAGCTAAAAACACTTTAATAGTTCCACTAATAACACACACTAAAAGGCTTTATTACGATAGTTCAGCTAATATAGCTAATGATGGAAACTTATACTGGCATGGTGGTGGAGGTACTAATGATCATGGTGTTGCATATACAGATTTAAAATTTGCACTTAGGGTGCATAGTATTATAGAAGCTATAGAAAATACATATAGTGATATTGAGTTTACTACTGATTTTTTTAACACTACTAATTACAACTATTATAATTTATACATGTGGTTAAACCGTAAATCAGGTGAGGTTAGCACAAGCACAAGTGTAAATAGTTTTCAGTTTACTGTAGATAGTTGGTCTGGTGGTGACTTAAACGAGGGTGGTGCTGGTTTGGGTTCTACTTATGGTATAACATCTGATTTTGCTGATTTTGGAACTAGTTTTAATATGAGCATAGCGGATTCAACTACAGCATATACAATAGAGTTTTTTAAAAACCAAAGTTTAGTTTATACAACTTCAAGAACGGCTTCACAAGGTGCTTATACTTTAGGCACTGCTGAATTAGGGGCAATTAGTACAATGGCTGGAACATGGCATGTAGTTATAAGTGCTAATGCTAATGTAATTATAAGTAACATATCAATAACATTACAGGGTATTATATTTGACGAATTTGGTGGCACTAGTAGTTATACAAACACAATAACATCAGGGAATATAAATACACCAGCTGTAGCTACATTTGATATTGCAGACCAAATGCCAGAAATAAAAGTAATTGATTTTATTAATGGTTTATTTAAAATGTTTAACCTTATTGCTTTTGTAAATGATGAGGATAAAATAGAAGTAAGAACTTTAGATAACGCTAGTAGCGATAGTTATTATAATTTATCAAATGTAAATACTTATGACATTACAGAGTACGTAGATGTTAAAGAATCACAAGTGGATGTAGCTTTACCTTTTAAAGAAGTAAACTTTACTTACGAAGATTTAAAAACATTTTTAGCGGTAAATCACGAACAATTATTTAACCAAAGCTGGGGAACAGAACAATGGAACGAAGATAGCGATACACTTAGAATAGACGGTAAATCATATAATGTTAAATTGCCTTTTTCACATATGAAATACGAAAGGTTAGTAAACCAGGATAATGGTGTTGATACTAGCATACAGTGGGGTTGGAGTGTTAATGAAAACCAAGATAGTTACAAAGGTAAACCGTTATTATTTTATCCATTAAGAAACTCAGGAACATCAATACAATTTTTGGTTAATGGAGGTAGCGACGATATAACACAATACATAATTCCAAGTAACAGTAGGTATTTAAACAATACCAGTGGTGAAGATAACATAAACTTTGGTCCAGAAATAAATGAATACGATAGGCCATTAACTAGTTTTAGTGGTACGTTATTTCAAAACTATTATTATAATTATATAACTAATGTTTTTAGGTTTAATGCTAGAATAATTAAACTAACAGCTTATTTACCGTTACGTATAATATTAAATTATAAGTTAAATGATTATATAGTAGTTAGCGGTAAAAAATACAGAATAAATAGCATTAAAGTAAATTTATTAACCAATAAATCAGAATTAGAATTAATTACAACATGATAATTTTTAAATTTTTAAATATTGATAATTTTTATGGTAAACATAACACTATAGAAATAGCAAAAGGTAAATATAAATTACCAGAAACTTTAAAAGAAGGATTTCAACAAATTAAACGTAAATACAAATGGCAACAGAGCAAGCAAATATAAAAGTTAATGTTAACTTACAACAAGCAATAAAGGACTTTGAGCTTTTAGACAAAAGAGTTGAAGAAACTGTTGATTCTATTAATAAGCTAGAAGCTGAAATAATACAACTTGAAAAAGAACAAAAACAACTAGGTCCAAAGCAATTAGGCCGTCAACGCGACTACCAACAAGCTATTGATAAAACTAAACAACGTTTAAAAGAAGAAAAACAAGATTTAAAACAATTAAACACAGAGCGTAAAAAGGCTGACAAACAAGTTAAGGAATTAAAAGAATCACAAGGTGATTTAAACGAAGCAACCAGTATGGCTGACCGTGCAACTGGTGGTTTAATTAGCAGTTTTAAAAGCATGAAGCTAGCTATTGGTGGCTCTATAAAATCATTAGGTAAATTTAAAGTGGCTTTAATTGCTACAGGTATTGGTGCTTTTGTAGTGTTATTAGGTAGTTTACAACAAGCATTTACTAGATCAGAAGAAGGCCAAAACAAATTCATTAAGTTAATGTCACAAATAGGTAATGTGGTTAACAACACGTTAGATATATTTGCTGACTTTGGTATGGCTGTTATAAATGCTGGTAAAGCGTTATTTAAACTAGCTAAGGGTGACTTAGGGGGTGCTGCAATTGCTTTTGGTGAAGCCAAAAATAATATAAATGATGCAACTGATGCTATAGTTAATTTTACAGATACAATTAAAAAAGAGGGTGCAATAGTTGATGACATAGCAAACAAACGCGCCAAGGCTGACAAAGTAGACAGGCAATTAATATTAGATAGAGCCGAAGCAAACAGAAAATTCAACGAATTACGTGAAAAAGCAGCTGATAAAGAAAACATTAGCATTGAAGAACGTATTACAGCCTTAAAACAAGCCGGTAAAATTGAAGAAGAAATAACTAAAAAAGAAATTGAAGCTGCAAAACTTAGATTTGAAGCCAAAAAAGCTGAAAATGAACTAGGTAAAAGCACAAAAGAAGATTTAGATGAACAAGCTAGGCTACAAGCAGCCGTTACTGACTTAGAAACTAAACGTTTACGTAGGCAAAAACTTTTAACAGCAGAAATTACCACTGCCTTACGTGAAGAAAAAGCAGAGCGTAAAGCTGCATCTGCACAATTAGCATCTGAGTATGTATTTTTGCCAGGCGTTGGTTTTGTTACTAAAGAGCAGTTTGATAAAATAAAAGCAAATGGTGAAGCCATACAAACAACTTTAGATGACTTCAAAAAAAGAAAAGAAGATGAAGAAGCTGAAACCGAGTTACAAAAACTACAACTTGAGGAACAACGCACACTAGCAGAACTTGATAGGCTTAATGCTACTGAGGAACAAAAAATGCAAATAAAAAAGTTCTACAGTGATAAATACCTAGAGTTAGAAACCAATAATAAAAAGAAAGAGGAAAACCTAGATAAAATGGTGGCTCAAGCTAAAATAGCTCAAGCTGGTCAAGTATTTGCTTTAGTAGGGCAAATAGCTAAAAAGGGTAGTAAGGTAGGTAAAATAGCTGCAATAGGCCAAACAGTTATTAGTGGAATACAGTCCGTACAAAATGCATATACAACAGCACAAGCATCTCCAATAACAGCAGTAAACCCTGGTTACCCTTTACAACAAGCGATTATTGCTGGGGCATTTAGTGCAGCACAACTAGCTAAAATTATAGCAACAAACCCAGAATCACCAGCTGCTGCCGGAAGTTTACGCCCTACAGGTGGTGGTGCAGAACCAGCAGTGCCACAATTTAACGTGGTTGGTGCAACTGCTACAAGCCAATTAGCTACAGCTATTGGTGAACAAGAACAGCAACCTGTACAAGCATATGTAGTTAGCCAAGATGTTACAACAGCACAAAGCCTAGAAAACAACATAATTACAGGTGCTACTCTTGGAGGATAATTATAACAAAGTAAAATTAACAATGTTTTTAAAAAAATGAGCAATGAACATAATAGAACTAGTAATAAACGAGGACGAGGAACTAAGTGGTGTGGATGCGATCAGTGTAGTAGAACAACCTGCGATAGAGGAGGACTTTGTTGCCTTAAAAAACCAGCAACAGGAAATCAAACTTGCGCAAGTATCTGCGGAGAAAAGAATCTTGATGGGGGCTGCACTTGTTCCAGAAAAACCCATATATAGAAGCAACGGTGAAGAAGAGTTTTACATTTTCTTTAGCAAAGATACAGTAGTTAAAGCAAGCCAAATGTTTTTAAAACGTGGCAACCAAAGTAAAGCAACCTTAGAGCATGCAGAAGCCATAGGCGGTATGACTGTAGTTGAATCATGGTTAGTTGAAGATGATGTACACGATAAAAGCCGTAAGTATGGTTTAAACGTACCTGTTGGCACTTGGATGGTTAGCATGAAAGTAGACAACGATGAAGTATGGAACGACTACGTAAAAACCGGCAAAGTTAAAGGTTTTAGCATAGAGGGCTATTTTGCGGACAAATTACAACGCCCACAAGATAAACAAAAAGACCAATTAAGCGAAGAAGAAATACTAATAAAAAAATTAATAGATGCCTTACAATAAAATACAAGCAACACCAAGTAAAACAAGCCCTACTAGTGGCCGTAGAGGGTGTTTATGTAAAAATGGTACTTATAGCACTAAATGTTGTAACGGTGATTTACAAAACCAAGGCATAGGCGCATTAACAGGCCAAAACGGTTGAATTTACAACAACAATTAAATTAACCTGTTTTACAAAAAAAAATAACCAAATAATATATATTAAAATGGATGCTAAAGAAACTTTAAATAAAGTAAGAACTATTTTAGGTTTAGATGTTAAACTTGAAGAGAAATTACTTGAAAACGGTACGCGTTTAGTAGCTGATCAATTTGCTGCTGGCAACGAGGTTTTTATCATGTCAGAAAATGACGAAAAAATACCAGTTCCTGCTGGTGAATACCTAATGGAAGATGGTAAACTTTTATACGTAAAAGAAGACGGTGTTATTGAATCTTTAAAAGATGAAAAAGAAGAAGAGGAAGAAGAAGACAAAGAAATGAAATACGAAGACAAAGAGGAAATGGCAGAAGAAACTGAACTTGAAGATGACGGCAAAGAAGCTGACGTACAAGATTGGGCTGGTATGGAAAAAAGAATTAAAAACCTTGAAGATGCAATTGCTGACTTAAAAAAAGAGCATGAAGCATTAATGCAAAAAGAGGAATTAAGCCAAGAAGCTGAAAACCTTGAACCAGTTAACGAAGAAGTTACAGAGGAAAACCAAGAAGTTAACGAGCAAAAAGAAGAGCTTTCTGCAGCACCAAAACAAATAAAACATAATCCTGAAGCTAACCAACAAATTGAATTAACAAAAATTGGTAAAGTTTCAGATTTAAGACAAAGAGTATTTAATCAAATTTTTTCAAAATAATAATCAATAATTAATTTTTAACAATGGCAACAACAGTAAACATTACATCAACTTATGCTGGAGAATTTAGTCAGAAGTACATTTCTGCAGCATTATTATCGTCATCAACTATTGCTGACGGAGGAGTTGAAGTTATGCCAAACGTAAAATTTAAAGAGGTAATTCAACGTGTTGAAACTGGTTCTTTAATTGCGGATGGTTCATGTGACTTCGACGCTAGTTCTTCGGTAACTTTAAGCGAAGTAATTTTGCAACCAGAAGAATTTCAGGTAAACTTACAATTATGTAAATCAGACTTTATTAACACGTGGGATGCTATCCAGATGGGATATAGCGCATTTGACCAACTTCCTACATCTTTTGCAGACTATTTAATTGCTCACGTAGCAGCTAAAGTAGCATCTCAAAACGAAACTAACATATGGCAAGGTACTACAGGTACAGCTGGTGAATATGACGGTTTAGAAGCATTGGCATTAGCAAATGCAGATGTGGTAGACGTAACAGGAACAACTTTAACTTCAAGTAACATTTTAACTGAAATGCAAAAGGTTGTAGATGCTATCCCTAATGCTTTATATGGTAAAGAAGATTTAAAACTTTATATTAGCCCTAAAGCAGCTAAATTATATGTACAAGTTCTTGGCGGTTTTGCAGCTACTATTGGTGCAAACGGTGTAGATAACAAAGGAACAATGTGGTATAACAATGGTTCTTTAAGCTATAACGGAGTTCCAATTTTTGTAGCAAGAGGATTAACTGCAGATCATATGTTTGCAGCAGAATCTAGCAACTTTTTCTTCGGCACTGGTCTGATGAATGACTGGAACGAGGTACGTGTAATTGACATGGCTGACATTGACGGATCTAAAAATGTTAGAATCGTTATGAGGTTTACAGCTGGTTGTGCAATTGGCGTTGGAGCTGACGTAGTATATTATTCATAAATATTAACCTATATATGGGGGATTAATTTCCCCCTTATATCAAAAAACTTTAAATTATGTCTTGTGATATTTCTTTAGGTAGATTAGAACCATGTAAAGATTCCGTTGGAGGGATTAGAGCAATTTATTTTATAAACTACACAAATGGTTTATTAGATACTGCTACTTTTGACTCAGACGAAATTATTACAGGTTTTGCTTCTGCTTTAACTTTGTACAAATATGATTTAAAAGGTGCTAATTCGTTTGATGAAACAAATGAAAACTCTAGAGAAAATGGAACTAGCTTTTTTACACAAACAGGAACAATTGTTCTTAAAAAGCAAGATGCAACTACTAGAAAGCAAATGAAACTACTTAGTTGGGGTAGACCCCAAGTTGTGGTTGAATTTTATAACTACGGTGCTAGCGACGAAACTAGATACGTTTTAGCGGGAATAGAAAACGGTTGTGAGGTAGCTCCTTCTACGGCTTCAGGAGCTGCAATGGGAGATTTAAATGGGTATAACATTACCTTTACTGGAACTGAAAAAGAACCAGCTTTTTTTATTGACCCTACAATTATTAACGATACAACAAACACAACTGTTGTTAGCGGTACGTAATAACTTTTTAATTTCATATTATAAAGCCACTTTTTTTAAGGTGGCTTTTTTTTTACATAACATTTAACAATAAATGTATTTTTATGTTTTATAAAAAACAACAATGATAATATTAACAACTAGCAGTTCAGCGCAAGAAATTAAATTTATTCCACGTGAATACGCAGCTACTAGTATTGTAATACACAACGAAGACACCAATACAAGCACAACTTATACTGGTTTAACATTTACAACTGAAGCATACTATTTAAAAACAGATGTTACATTTAACCCAGTGCTTAAAGAGGGTACTTTTTATAACATAAGTGTATTAAACAACAGTGATGTTATTTATAAAGATAACATATTCTGTACAGACCAAAACATTGCGGTTTACAGTATAAACAACAATGAATATACTGAGCATGAAACCACAAACGAATACATTGTATTATGACAAATGATTTATTCATAACAAATTTAGCAGCTTACACTGCGCCTAAAATAGTTGAACTTAAAAACAAAGAATGGGTTTATTACGGTGATGATAACCAATATTTTAATTACCTAATAGAACTTTATTTAAATTCAACAACAAATCATAGTATTATAAACGGTGTTGCTAACCAAATTTATGGGCGTGGCATTGCAGCATTAGATGCAGATAAAAAGCCAGAGCAATACGCACAAATGATGACTATATTTAAAAAAGAATGTTTGCGTAAATACATAAAAGATTTTAAAATATTTGGCATGGCTGCTTTACAAATAACATACCAAAATGGTAAAGTTGTAAGTGCAACGCATTTTCCAATGGAAACGTTAAGAGCAGAAAAATGTAACGAAGAAGGAGAAATAGAAGCCTGGTATTACAGTAACGATTGGTCAACTATAAAACCATCAGACAAACCTTTACGCATACCGGCATTTGGTTTTGGCAATAAAACTGAAAATGAAATGTACGTATTACGCCCTTACGTGCCTGGGCATTATTATTATTCACCCTGTGATTACACTGGAGGTTTACCCTATGCAAAGTTAGAAGATGAAATAGGTGACTACCTAATTAACGATACAATAAATAACTTTAGCGGAACTAAGGTTGTAAACTTTAACAATGGTGTTCCTGAGCCTGATAAAATGCAACAAATAAAAAGCGATGTAATGAACAAACTTACAGGTAGTCGTGGTGAAAAAGTAATTGTAGCATTTAACAATAATTCAGAAAGCAAAACAACCGTTGATGATATACCATTAAACGATGCACCAGCGCATTACCAATATTTAAGTGATGAATGTTTTAAAAAACTAATAGTAGCGCATAGAGTTACCTCGCCCATGTTATTAGGTATTAGAGAGGGCAATAATGGTTTAGGCAACAACGCTGATGAAATAGAAACTGCTACATTGCTAATGGATAACATTGTAATTAAAAGTTACCAAGACCAGATAACTGATTCTATGGACGAAATACTTACAGTTAATGAAATAGCATTAGATTTATATTTTAAAACCTTAAAACCACTTGCATTTAACGACATAGACGAGTTACAAGGTGTTGATGAGGAAGTAGCTGAAGAAGAAACTGGTGTTGAACTAAGCGACCAACGCCCAAAACTAAGCGATGAACAAGCTGACGCTATATTTACAGCACTACAAGGTGAGGAAATAGATGATGAATGGGAACTAGTTGATGAACGCGAAGTAGATGATGAAAACCTTAGCATACAAGAATGGGCTAATGCAAGCATAGTAGACATACCAGAAACAACTTTAAGTAAAATTAAAAAGGTTTTATTTAACAACCCAAGCCCAATAGCTTATAGCGAGGGTAAATGGTCTGACTTAGATAGCAAAAATTACAAAATACGTTACCAGTATTTTAAAAAGTCAAACGCTGGAACAATACAAAAAGATAAAAGCAGTTACAAATCTAGGCCATTTTGTGATAACATGATGCAGCTTGCAAGCAAAGGTATTGTTTATAGAATAGAAGATATTGATAAAGCAAGTAGAGATGGCATAAATGGTGGTTTTGCAAAAGAGGACTCAACAACCTATGACTTATTTAAATACAAAGGCGGTTGTTACTGCAGACATGCTTGGAAAGAAGTTCTTTATAGAAGAAAAAAAGGAGCAGAGGTTTCACCTGATTTGGCTAATTACCGCAGAACTGGTGAAATACCAAAAACATATAAACGTAACCCCTGGGGTAGTAAACAAGCTAAACAAGCGACATTTGATTTACCAAACCATGGAAGTTTAAAATATAAATACTAATGGCAACAGCATTATTTGTAACAACAAAAGATATTAAACGCTACTCGGTGTTAAGTGGTAATGTAGACCCTGATAAATTTATTTACATGGTAGAGATTGCTATGGACACACAAATACAAAATTATACAGGTACTAAGTTATACGAAAAAATACAAAACCTTATAGTTGCCGGGACAATTAACGATCCGGCCAATGCTGATTATAAAACGCTTTTAGAAACCTATTTAAAGCCTATGACTATTTACTGGGCTTTAACTACATATATGCCATTTGCTGCATATACAGTGGCTAATGGCGGAGTATATAAGCATACTAGTGAAAGTGCTGTAACTGTAGAAAAAAATGAAGTAGATTATTTACAAGAAAAATATAGAGATATTGCACAATATTACACTAATAATTTTATAAATTTTATGGTGTATAATCAGTCAACTTATCCTGAATATAACCAGAATACAGAAGACGATACATACCCAAGTAGTAACGCAGATTTTGGTGGATGGGTATTATAAAATACAAAACAAAACAAGAAAATATTGTTAAGTTACAACAATTTTTAAATGAAAAATATGTGGATACAAACAAACACGTTAAACCTAAAAATAAAATATGAGTATTGTAGCTAATACAGGCAACTGGGGAAAAATATATAGTTATAGTTGGTGGGGTTCTACTACTAATGATGTTAACTTTGGTGATGATTACTATGTAAGTTATTTGCTTAGTGATTTAGAACGTAGAGTACAAATTTACGAAAACAACACCATGTCAATACAATTGTTAAACAACTTAAAACAATGTTATGAGTAACCTATTACGTAAAGCATCAATAATAACCACACCTACAGCTTATGCTGAGGACTACTTATATTCTATAAAACCTGCAATACCTTTTGGAGAGGAACTTGTAGTAAATGGTAATTTTGCTACTGATTCAGATTGGACAAAAACAAGTGGTGCAGTTATATCAAATGGGGTGGCAACTATAACAGTAACAAGTGGTTATTTTCAATCAATAGCACAAAGCATATCTTTATCTAATACAAAAAAATATAGAATAACTGCTGTTGTAAATGGTACTTCAGGCAAAGCAGTAACCTTTGTAGATAATTCAGCAAATAATGGTGGACTTACTACATCTAATGGTGTTATAACTTTTAACGGACAAGACCAAAATGTAGATATAACTTGGACTGCTAATACTAATTCAGCCGAAATAGAAATAATTAGAAATGGTAGTGGAGATTTTAGCTTTACTGTTGATAGCGTAAGCGTAAAAGAACTAACAGATGCCGACTTTGACTTTACACGAAACTCAACAGGAACAAGAGTAAACGAAGATTATCTTATAGAAGATGTGCCTTATAATATATGTAGAAACACAGAGGTATTTAATAATTGGACAAAAATTGGAACACCAACTATTGAAGATAATAATATTATAGCTCCTAACGGAACTTTAACAGGTGCTAAAGTAACAAGAGGAAGTAATTCAACTCTTTTAAGATTAGGTAGCGTAACATTTTTAAATCAAGAATACACATTTAGCATATATGCGAAAAAAGGAAATCACAATCAAATTAGGTTAGACATAGGAGATGAAGCAGGTGCTCTTTATACTTTAACGGATGATTGGCAAAGGTTTACTGTTACATCAACTCCTACGGCAAACACACACATAGATATTACATTACCATCTTCTACAAGTGGCGACTTTATTTATATATGGGGTGCGCAGGTAGTAAAAGGCGACCAACCAAAAGACTATCTAAAAACAACAGACAGATTAGACATACCAAGAATAGATTACACAAACGGAGAGCCGAGTATCTTGCTTGAACCAAGCAGGACTAATTTATTTACTTATTCAGAGGATTTTACTCAAGATTGGATTTCGGGTGGTGCTGGTGCTTTTACAATTACATCAAATGCAGTAATTTCTCCTGACGGAACACAAAATGCAAGTAAATTAATTACACCATTTATTGGCTCACAGTTAAGACAAAATAAAGCAATTATTAATACTCAAATGTCAAATTCATTTTATATGCGTACAAATCAAGGTACAAGACAAATGAGTATTAGAATAAATGATAATGAAATAACACAAACATTTACCGTAACAAGTGAATGGAAAAGATATACAGTTAGTGGTTTAGTTGGTGGAACATTACTTGGAAGTGGTAGGTGTTCTTTAAATAATCTTGATATATTAGATGAGAATAATCACGTTTACATTTGGGGCGCACAAGTTGAAGCAGGAAGCTATGCAACATCTCTAATACACACTTCAGGAAGTGCAGTTACTCGTAGTGCAGATGCAGCAAACAATGCAGGAAACAGCGACTTAATAAACTCTACAGAGGGAGTTTTATATGGAGAGATTGATTTTAGAAACACAACAGGTAATTATATATCTATATCAAATGCATCAGGTAACAGAATTATATTTGGTACTGAAAATGGCTCAGGTAGAGT
>Ga0208644_1000527_pt1 | contig 33319 bp, 40 predicted proteins | sample VirMetDEL_Nov_18_FD_184517 | JGI IMG/M metagenome (GOLD analysis project Ga0208644, IMG submission 184517) | Aqueous microbial communities from the Delaware River and Bay under freshwater to marine salinity gradient to study organic matter... | ecosystem: Environmental > Aquatic > Marine >...
AAGACTTTGAAAGAAGACTACTAAGGAGGTAGACTATGGGAACAACTACATTTTCTGGTCCTATTAAGGCTGGAACAATTAAAGATACAACTGGAACTACTTTAGGTTCAGATGTAAAAAACACTGGTCAAGTTGTAATGTGTCAATCACAAGCAGTAACTCAAGCTGATGGTACAACTAATATTGTAATTCCTGCAAACTCACAAATCGTAGCTATTGAATTATCAGTAGATGTAATTTGGGATGGAGTAGCAAGTACAGCTGGCATTGGTTGGACTGGTGATGCAACTGCATTAACAGCAGCAACTGCTGTAGCAGGTGGAACATTAGGAATAATTTCTGCAACTGCTGGAGCTGATGCAACTAGAGTTAATAACTGGGCTGATGTTGGAACTACTGACAGAAGAATTCTTGTAACAAGCACAAACACAGGTGCTGGTGAAGGTTTTATAACTGTTAGATATGTTCAAAACAACAATTTAAGTTAATATTGAATTAAGGGGGTCTTCTTAGAAGACCCTCTTTATAGGAGATATAATGTTTGAAAAATTAGAGTCAGTAGGAGAAGCTTTTAGAAATTATTTCAAAAAAGATAAAGAAGAAGATAAAAGAAATACCGTTGAAAAAGTTTATGAGTTTGAAGAAGCTAAAGAAAAATATAAACCAACAGAACAACAACAAAAAGTTGGACAAACAGAAGATTACGGTACTGAAAGTATTAAAGAAATTTTAAAAACTGAATCTGCAAAAAAAGAAGAAGAAGGTAAATCTAAAGATTTAGATGAAAAATTATCTGATATAGAAAAGGTTTTAGAAAAATTTAGTGAACAAACTCCACTAGGTTCTGGAAGTCAAATGCCATTTGAGGCAACTACTACTATTGATTTAAATAGACCTATAGATTTTAGAAAAGAAACAGCAAAAGAATATGTTAGTCCGGTTATATCACAACCTACTAGCCAAGATGATAGAATTAAGTTACTATATGCAAATTTAAGAAAACAAGGATTAATTTAAGGAGGAAAATATGGCAGGATCGGATATTAAAGTAGTAAGTGCAAATCAAGCTTCTTTATCTAATACAGCTTCTAATGTAGCTATAACAGTTACATTGGTAAATGGACCTACAAGACTTAAAGGTTTTATTGCGGAACCTACTTCTACTGCAGGTGTATTAACTTTTAAAGATGGTGGAACTGATATATTTGAAATTAACACAGGAAACGTTGATGCAGGAGCATCTACTTTTCAATTAAATCTTCCAGAAGAAGGTGTTAAATTCAATACAAATTGTCAAGTTTCTGCAACTATTGCAGGTGCTAATGTATCTACTATTCAAGGTGTTACATTATTTCACGCATAAGGAATATTTATGGCAACATCAGGAACAGCAACATTTAATTTAACAGTTAATGATGTTATACAAGAAGCATATGATAGAATAGGAGGTGATCCTATTTTAGGTTATGATGTAAGATCAGCTAGACGTAGTTTAAATATTATGTTTAGTGATTGGGCTAATCGTGGTTATAATCAATGGACAGTTGAATTAAAAGATTTATCATTAACTCAAGGTACTAATACTTATACACTTGATTATGATACAATAGATATTATTAATGCAAATATTTTAGATGGAAGCACTGAATATTCAATGACACGTTTAGGTGTTAATGACTATGCTGCTATATCTAATAAAACTTCTCAATCTAGACCTACACAATTTTATTTACAAAGATTAAATACTCCTCAAGTTTTAATTTATCCTACACCTGATCAAGCTTATACATTAAGATATTATAGAATGAGAAAGATACAAGATATTACAGCTTCTACAGTTAATGGAGTAGAACAAAATATTGATATACCATTTAGAGCTTTTGAATGTATGTGTGCAGGTCTTGCTTATTATTTATCTAAAAAAAGAACTGGTATAGATCAAGCAACTAGAGCTGAATTAAAATTAGATTATGAACAAGCGTATGAAAGATTAATAGCAGGAGATGACTCACCATCTACTAGAATATTACCTAGTACGAGTTATTATAATTAATGGCTAGATTTGCAGATAGAAGTAATAAACCTCATAGAGCACCACATACTAAATTTTCTGGTGGTAAATATGCTTTAGCTATATCTGATCGTTCGGGTTTAGAATTTCCATATAATGAAATGGTATTTGAATGGAATGGAAGTTTCGTTCATATATCAGAATTTGAAAAAAAACAACCACAACTAGATTTAACATATTTTACAGATGCTGAATCTTTAGAAAATGCTAGACCTCAAGCTAATTTATCAGCTACAGGAGGTGTTCCAAATCAAATTACTGTAATATATCCTTCTACATCAGGATCTGTTTCTAATGTAGGTGTTGCACAAGCAAGCACAAATTTGTTATCAACTGCTGTAGGAAGTGTTACAGTGTCTACATGATAGATAAAAAAAAATTAGGAGTTATGATCGCAACTCCTTGCTATGGCGGTCAATTAACAGAATCATATTTACACGGTATTTTAAACGCAGTAGGTGAAGCGAGTAAAAGAGGAATACAATTACATTTAAATACTATGGGTAATGAAAGTTTAATTACTAGAGCTAGAAATACTTTGGTAACTCAATTTTTAGATGCTGATAAAAAAGATCCAAATAAATTTTCGCATTTAATGTTTATAGATAGTGATATAGGTTTTGGTGGAGAAGCTATAATGAGATTATTAGAAAGTGATTATGACGTAGCTTGTGGAATATATCCTAGAAAATCAGTAGATTGGAATACTGTTAAATCTTATGCTGAAAAAAATGATTTTGAAAATTTAGAACAAAAAGCTTTAGGGTATAATTTAAACTTTGCAAATCCTTTAAATATAGAAGTTAAAAATGGATTTACTGAAGTATTAGACGCAGCAACTGGCTTTATGTGTATTAAAAAAGAAGTATTTTATAAAATGATTGAAGCTTATCCTAATCTTAAATATACTTCTGATCAAATAATAAATGGAGAAAGATTTAGTAGTGACAATTGTTATGCATTTTTTGACTGTATTATTGATGAAAAAAGTAATAGATATCTATCAGAAGATTATGCTTTTTGCAGATTATGGCAAAAAATCGGTGGAAAGATATATGCTGATCTACATAGTCCTCTTACGCATTATGGTACATATGCATTTAGAGGTCATGTATGGACTAAGTTTAAAATTGAAGGAGTAGAGCCAAATGCCAATGACGTACAGCAGCCTAAAGAATGATATTCAAGTATGGGCTGAAAATACAGGAACTGATTTTACAGCACAATTAGATACTTTTATTGGTAATACTCAACAAAAATTATCTAGAGAAATTGATCCTACTGGATTTAATCAAAATGTAACTTCATCTACTTCTATAGGAGATAGATTTATAACTCTTCCATCAGCAATTGAACCTATGCTTTTAAATTATTTAAATATAATAGATAGCTCAAGTAATAGAGTATTTTTAGAAATTAAACCATTAGAATATTTACAAGAATATTGGCCTGATGCTTCTTTAACTGGTCAACCTAGATATTTTGCTAATTTTGATGATACTACATTATATTTAGCTCCAACACCAGATGCTATATATACTATGGAATTAGGTTATCAAGGAAGAATTAATCCATTATCTAATACTAACACTACTAATTGGTATACTGAAAACGCTTCTGATGCTTTATTATATGGTTGTTTATCTGAAGCAAATCTCTTTACAAAGAACATGGAAGACTATAATATATATAAACAAAAGTATGTCGAAAGTGTGGCTGCTATTAATAACGAAGCTCGTAGAAACAGAAGAACTGACTACAAGTTTCCAGGTAGTCCACTAGGCGAAAACACATTAACTGGAGGACAATAAATATGGCAATAGAACAAGCGATAACAGTGTCGTTTAAGCAAGACTTAATGTCGCCTGGCGGAAACTTAGAAGCTCAGACATTAAAATGCGCACTTTACGACAACACTGCAACTTTAGACCAAAATACTGCTGCGTATATTACTGCAAATGAAATATCAGATAGCGGTACTAATTACACAACTGGTGGTGCAACACTTACAAATGTTACTATCACTACTGATGGAACAACTGCAATTTTTGATGCTGATAACGTTACTTTTGCAAACGCAACTATTTCAGCTCAAGCTGCATTAATTTACAATGCAAATAATGCAAATTCATCAATCGCTGTATTAGATTTTGGTGGAGTTAAAACATCTACCAACGGTACATTTGAGTTACAGTTTCCTAACGCTGACGCTACTAACGGTTTAATCAGAATAGCATAAGGAGATAAATCCTTATGACTGCTATAGTAGGTTGGAGCAGATTTGAATATAATACAGGTGCATGGAGTACCTCTCCTGACGCTTTAGCAGTTATTAATGGTATTTCCTCAAACACATTATTAAATAATGCTGTTATAACTGCTTCAGCTCCGTTTAGTATAAACGGATTACTTGCTAATATTGATGCAGGACAAGTTAATGCTGGATCATCTGTTTTTTTAGAAACTGGATCTTTTCAAGCTAACACTTTTTCAGGAACTGTTTCTACAGGAGAAGGAAGAGAAGTTACTATTTCAACTGCTGGTGAACTTACAGTAGATTTAAATTTAGGTTTTGGTTGGGGAAGAGAAGAATGGAATGTAGGAGCTTGGAACGAAAGTTTAGGTTTTGTATTTACTGGTAATGGTAATGTATTTGCAACAACTACAGCAGGAGAATTAACTACTACTGCTAATAATATAACTGTTACTGGTACTGCTTCTACTACTATTAGTGGTGAACAATTAAATATTTCTCAAGGTGAAGAAACTGTAACAGGTACAGCACCTGTAATCATAACTGGAGAAGAATTATTATCTGCAACTGTTAATACTTTTGCTGTAGCTGCAGGTGGAGCTATAACTATTAATACTCCTACTTTAGAAGCTAATGTAGAACTTAATAATGATGGTATAGTTGTAGGTCTAGCTACTTTCTTAAATGTAATTGGATTACCTTTATTATCTGCTAATTTAGGAATAGTTACAACTACTTCTGAAAATATAATACCTATTACTGGAGAAGAATTAACAACTACAGCTAATACAATTACTTTAAGTACTGATCAAATATTATCTATGACTGGTAATGGAGTAACTATTACTTTAGCTGATATAGTGCCTAGTTCTGAGAACTTTATATCTATTCAGGGAAATAGAGCAAATACTAATGTAACAAGTTTAAAATTTTGGGACCCAATTAAAGGTAATATTACCGAAAATTGGACTAATATTCACTAGACAAATAATGAGAAATATATATTATTTACATTATTTAAAATATGGAGTATAAAAAATTATGCCATCAAGTTTTACATCGAGATTAAAATTAGAGAGACAAGCTTCTGGAGAAAATTCGGGAACTTGGGGTAATCTTGTAAATTATGTTTTTAATAGAATTGATTCATCAGTAAAAGGTTATCAATCAGTTAGTGTTGCGGGTTCTTCTAATGTTACTTTAACTTCAAATGTTTCTACATCTAATACAGATGATTCTTCAACAGATGACCAAGTACATAATGCTGTATTAGAATTTACAGGTGCTCTTACAGGAGACATTCATGTTTTTACTGATGCTGTAGAAACTAAATATATTGTATTTAATAATACAACTGGTTCACAAACTTTAACTTTTGGTCCAACTGGCGGAACTGGTGTAACTCTTAAACAAGGTGCTAAAACTATAGTATATACAGATGGAACTACTATGGTTGATGTAATGGCTGATCTAGGTGATATAGCTATGACATCTGTAACTTCTTCAGGAAATGTTGCGGGTACAAATATAAATGGTTCAGCAGTTATTTCAACTGGAAATGTTTCTGGAACTAATTTGATTGCAACATCGGATACAGTAGATATTCAAGGATCTTCTCCTGCAATTATTGCAACAAATGGAACTAATACAGATTTAACACTAACACCAAACGGATATGGTTTAGTAACTTTTAATGGTGGTGGTAAAATTCAACAATTAGCTGAAAAAGTAAATACTTCAGCAACAGCTGCAACAGGAACAATTAATTTTGATGCAATTGATGGAGCTATTCAAAACTTTACTTCTAATGCTTCTGCTAATTGGACATTTAATTTAAGAGGTAATTCTACAGTTACTTTAGATAGTTTATTAGATACAGGTGAAAGTATAACAGTTGCTCATGTTGTTCCTCAAGGAGCAACTCCTTATTACGCAAATGTAATTCAAATTGATGGTTCAGCTGTAACTCCAAAATGGCAAGGAGGAGCACCTACCGCAGGAACTGCAGATAGTACAGATAGTTATACTTATACTGCAATTAAAACTGCAGCTAATACTTATACTGTATTAGCTTCATTAACTGCATTTGAATAGAAAGGAGTTTAAATGCCAATAATTAGTACATTTGGAGCAGGTTCAGCAAAAGGATATGGACGTGGTGCTGCAGGAGCTAAATTTATTGAAGCTACTGGTGGAACAGTAAGCGAAGATGGAGATTTTAAAATTCATAAATTTACAGGACCAGGCACTTTCACAGTTACATCTGCGGGAAATGATCTTGGTTCAAATACAGTAGAATATTTAGTTGTTGCTGGTGGAGCTGGAGGCGGTTATGGAAACGGTGGCGGCGGCGGAGGCGGTGCCGGAGGATTTAGAACAGCTACTGGACTTTCAGTTTCAGAAACAGCTTATCCAATAGAAGTTGGAGGAGGTGGCGGACCAAATAGTGGAACAGGATCACCTTCAACAGCTATAGGAATAGAATCAGCTCGTGGAGGAAAAGGCGGTGCAACACCTGCGGGACCTTCTGGTGGACCTGGCGGATCTGCTGGAGGTGGAGGATATCCAGGCGGAGGTGGTGGAACAGGCAATCAACCTCCTGTTAGTCCTCCTCAAGGAAATCCTGGAGGAAATGCTTCTGGTGCAAATGGCGGAGGAGGCGGCGGAGCTGGAGGATCAGGATCTCCCTCACGACCTGGAGGACCAGGTACAGCTTCTTCGATAACTGGATCACCTGTAACATATTCAACAGGTGGACTTGGTGGAGTTAATTCATCCGGTCCTGGATCTTCTGGCGGTGCAAATACTGGAAATGGAGGAGGTGGTGGTAACGGTGGTCTTTCTCCTGGAGGATCAGGTGGACCAGGTATAGTTGTTATAAAATATCAATTTCAAGCTTCTTAAAATTATGGCACATTTTGCAAAAATAAATGAAAATAACGAAGTTTTAAAAGTTTTAACTATAGATAATAAAGACGTTCTTAATTCTAATCAAGTAGAAGAAGAATTAATAGGTCAACAATATTTAGAAACTCATAATAATTGGCCAGCACACCTTTGGATTCAAACTTCTTATAATACATATGAAAATACTCATAGAAATAATGGAACACCTTTTAGAGGAAATTATGCATGTATAGGTCATACTTGGGATGAAGATAATCAAATTTTTTGGGCGCCTCAACCATATTCTTCATGGATAAAAGATATTTCTACAGCATCTTGGAAATCTCCAATTGGAGATGCTCCTGCAATGCCTGAAGAACAAGCTTTACAAAACGAAGCTAAAACTCATTTATGGTATTACAATTGGAATGAAGATGCATATCAATCAGATAATACACAAGGTTGGGAATTAATAAACGGTTTAGCATAATTTAAAATTTTTGTATAAATATTAATTATTATTTTATACAGATAATAATTATGGAAAAAAACATTTTATCAGAACAAGCCATATATTATGGTAATGTTTTAATGCCAAAAGGTTTTGAAATTGATCTTAATCAATTAAGAGCTGATATTTTACAATCAGAAATTGAAAAAAAAGATATAAAATTTTCTAAAAATTTTGATAAATTAAATACTTTTATTAAAGATCACGTTTGTTTAAAATACGACATTAATTTAATCTATAAATCTACTTGGGGAAATTTTTATCAACCTCACACAATTACAGAACCTTTATTACAAGTAAATCCTGTTGATTTAAAACATTCACCTGATTTTGTACTATTGTATGGCGTACAAGTTAAAAACTGTTTTATTAAAATTTATTACGATGATAACAGAAGAAAAGGAAGAAGTTGGGAAATAGAATTATTAAATAATATGTTTATAATGTTTCCATCTACAAACATGTACACTATTAGTAATAATACAGATAATTTAAATATCGTTAACACAATAGCATACGAATATGTTTAATGAAAACTATTAGACCTAGAAAAAATTGGAAATTTAATCCTCAAAATATAACTGTATTAGATAATTTTTTTACTGATGAATGTCTTAAAATATTAAGATATAGAGTTCTTTATGGAAAATATTTTGATCAAAAATATGATGGTTATTTAGCTATTGATTATTTTAAAAATCAAGATTATTTAACTGATTTAATTGTTAAAGAATTAAATAAAAAAATAAAATTACCTCCTTTTCAAAGAGCTTGGAGTTTTGTTTACAACTATGAAACTAAAGGAGTTAATATTCATTGTGATCCTTCATTAATAAATTTGAATGTTTGGGTATCATCTGATAAAGGTATTAAAGATAAATCTAAAAATGGATTAAATATTTATAAAATAAAACCACCTAAAAATTGGACAAGAAATGAATGGAATAGTAATTTTACTAAATCATTAAATTATATTAAATTAAAAAAAATAAAGCCAATTAAAATTGAATATAAAAGTAATAGGGCTGTTTTTTTTGATGGAGCTTATTTTCATAATTCAAATAATGTATCTATGAAAAAAAATTTTGAAAATAAAAGAGTAAGTTATACAATGTTATTTGGATCGCAATTACAATGAATTTATATAACTACTATTGGTATTTTGAATCTGCTTTAACACCTAGATTTTGTGATGATGTAATTAAATATGGATTATCTCATTCTGAAAGTTTAGGAGTAATAGGTCCATATGATTCTAAAAAATTAACTTCTAAAGATATAAAAGATATAAAAAAGAAAAGAAACTCAGATTTAGTGTGGCTAACAGATAATTGGATTTATAAAGAATTACATCCTTATATTCATATAGCAAATAAAAATGCAGGTTGGAATTTTCAGTGGGATAGAACAGAAGCTTGTCAATTTACAAAATATAAACTAAATCAATTTTATGATTGGCATTGTGATTCTTGGGATAGACCTTATCAACGAGATAATGTTAATCATCCCGAACATGGTAAAATAAGAAAACTTTCAATAACTTGTCAATTAACAGATGGTTCAGAATATGAAGGAGGCGAATTAGAATTTGATTTTAGAAATTATTATCCAAGTAATAATGAAAAAAAAATTATAAAGTGTAAAGAAATATTACCTAAAGGTTCTATTATTGTATTTCCATCGTTTGTATGGCATAGAGTTAAACCAGTAACAAAAGGAGTAAGGTATTCATTAGTGACATGGAACTTAGGATACCCATTTAAATAATATGTTCAAAAATAAAAAATACGCAATTATTCGAAAAGCAATACCAAAAGATTTATGTGTTTTTATTTATAATTGTTTTTTAATGCAAAAACAAGTTTATGATACACTTAAAAAAAATAGATATTTTTCACCTTTTGAAACAATATTAGGTCATTATGAACACGAAGGAGAATTAGTACCTAATACTTATGCTCATTATGGAAATATAATTATGGAAACATTAATGTTAAAATGTCAGCCAGTTATGGAAAAAACAACAGGGTTAAAATTATATCCTGCAAACACATATGCAAGACTTTATAAAAAAGGTGATGATTTAAGAAGACACAAAGATAGATTTAGTTGTGAAATATCAACAACAATGTTTATTGGTGGTGATCCTTGGTCAATATATTTAGAGCCATCTGGTAAAGAAGGAATGAAAGGTATTAAAATAGATTTAAAACCAGGAGATATGTTAGTTTATTCTGGTTGCGAATTAGAACATTGGAGAGAAAAGTTTAAAGGAAAACAATGTCTTCAAGTGTTTTTACACTATAATAATTCTAAAACTAAGGGGGCTAAAGATAATATATTTGATACTAGACCTCATTTAGGTTTACCTCATTGGTTTAAAAAATAATTTTTTTGAAAGAATTTATAAAACTTTTACATAACCCTGTTTTAGCTACTATTGAACAAAAACAAAAAGAAATATGGGATGTTAAAGGAAGATTAGAAAATAGTAATCAAATTTTTAAATTTGATATTAGACCATTAAAACCTGTTAAAAATAAATTAGAGAAAATAGGATATTTTAAATCTAAATCTGATAAAATGGTTTTTGAAACTGATAATAATTGGATTATATTTGATACTGAAGAATTAAATAATTATGTTAAATCAAGCAATAAAACAGATTTTAATGTAGATGAATTACTAGATAATTTAACTTGGAATATAATCTTGTTAAAATAGCACTATATTTTTACAATTTTTGTTATATAATTCAAAAATTATGCCATTAACTCAATTGAATTTTCAACCTGGTTTAGACACCGAAAACACCGAAACAGGTGCAGAAGGTAGATGGACAGATTGCGACAAGATTAGATTTAGAAAAGGATTACCACAAAAAATAGGTGGATGGACTAAATTTAGTCAAGACTATTATGTAGGGAAACCTTCAAGTATAACATCTTGGATAAGTTTAGAAGGATTTCGTTATCAAGCTTTTGCTGGAGATAAAAAAGTTTATGTATATAGATCAGGAGATAATTTAGATGCTACTCCTATTAGACAATCAAATACTTTAGTTGATGTATTTACTACTTCTAATACAAGTTCTAATGTAATAGTAAATCATTCACAACATGGAGCTACTTTAGGTGCTTTTATAACAATATCTAATGTATCAGCAAATGTAGGAGGTATTACTACTACTGATTTAGAAAATGAATTTGAAATTGTATCTGTTAATAACGCAGATGCATACACTATAACAACTCCGGGTACAGCTACATCGACAATTACTGATACAGCTAATGCTGATATATCTTATCAAATAAATACTGGTCCTACTGTTCAAACTTTTGGATATGGTTGGTCAGCTGGTACATATTCAGAAAGTACTTGGAATACAGCACGAACATCAACAGAAGTAACTCTTGATATGAGACAGTGGTCGTTAAATAATTGGGGAGAAGATTTAATTTTAACTCAAAGAGATGGAGCTACTTATGAATGGAATGAATCAAACGGTATGAGTAGTAATCCTGCTACTGAAATTGCTAATGCTCCTACATCTTCTTCTTTATCAATAGTATCAACAGAAACTAGGCATTTAATTTGTATGGGAACAGAAACAACTATTGGTGACATATCTACACAAGATAAATTATTTATAAGATGGTCAGATCAAGAAAATTATAATTTTTGGGCACCTAACGCAACTAACTCAGCAGGGTCACAAAGAATTGCAGGAGGAAGTGAAATAAGAACAGCTAAACCTGCAAAAGGTACTATTTTAGTATGGACAGATACAACATTACATTCAATGTCTTTTATTGGTCCACCTTTTGTATTTGGCTTTCGTCAATTAGGTAATGACTGTGGAGCTATAGGATTAAATAGTGCTATCGTAATAGATGACGTAGCTTATTGGATGTCAGATGGACAATTCTTTAGATATGCTGGTGCTGTTCAAGAAATACCTTGTCCTATATTAAATCATGTATTTGATGATATAAATAAAACTCAATATCAACAAGTTTATGCTGGACAAACTTCTGATTTTTCAGAAGTAATTTGGTATTATTGTTCTGCTAGTTCTAACTTTATAGATAAATATGTAATATACAATCATGCAGAAAATAGTTGGTATTTTGGTTCTTTATCTAGAAGTACCTATATAGATAATGGTGTAGAATTAAATCCTTTAGCTACAGAGTATTTTGCTAACTCTACTGCTAATACTTATAGCACAATATATGGATTAACGGCTGGAAGGTCTTTAATCTATCGTCATGAAGATGGAGTAGATGCTGATGGATCGGCGATCACATCTTATATAGAATCAGGTGATGGTGATATTGCAGATGGAGAAAATTTTAGTTTTATTAATAAAGTTATACCTGATTTTAAAAATCAAACTGGTAATGCTACTATTACTTTATCAGTAAGAGATTATCCTAATAGTCCTCAAACTACAGGAGAGGTTATAACTGTATCTAATACTACACCTTATTATAATTCTAGAATACGAGGTAGACAATCTTCTATTAAAATAGAAAGTGACGAATTAGGTAGTAATTGGCGATTTGGTACATTAAGAATCAATGTAAGACCAGATGGAAAAAGATAAATATAAAATTAGACAAGCTCGTATCGATGATGCTGTAAAAATACGAGAATTACTTAAAACTTGGCTTATAGAAGCTCCATTTAACTTTGGAAATACTAATAATAAAAAAGCTCTTGAAAATATAATATTTTACATTCGCAATAGTTTTGTTATAGTAGTAGAATATGAAAATAATATTGTAGGAACTATGGCTGCTACAATAGACGAAACTTGGTATAGTGACAAAAAGTTTTTAAGAACTTTATGGTTACATATACATCCTAAGTATCGAAATTTTCATATCTTTAAAGCTGTAATGTTAGTTTTTAAAGAATACGCATTAGCTAAACGTTTAACAGCGATATGCGAAGTATTTCAAGGTAAAGACGTTGAAAGAAAACACAACGCCTTTGTCAAATTAGGATATAAAAATATTGGAGGAACATATATAATCAATGGGTAGTATCTTTAAACCACAAACAACTGTTGTTCAAGCACCAAGTCAACAAACTGTTACTTCACAAATTCCTGAATACTTTAAAGAGATTCAAGAAAGAACTTTAAGGAGAGCAGAAGATGTATTTAAAACACCTTATTCAGCTTATCAAGGTCAACGTGTAGCTCAACTTACTCCTCAAGAACAACAAGTTGCAAATGTTTTTAGCACACAAATTTTACCACAAGCAGGACAGTTAGCTCAAATAGGAGCACAAACTTACGACACTGCTACTATGCAACAATATATGAATCCTTATCAAGAAGCTGTAATTAAATCAACATTATCAGATTTAGGAGAAGCTTATGGTCAACAACAAAGAGGAATGGCTGCGCAAGCAATTGGTGCAGGAGCTTTTGGTGGATCAAGAGAAGGTGTAGAACGAGTTTTAGGTAGAGAAAGATATTTAGATCAAGTTGCTGATGTATCAGGTAGATTAAGACAAGCTGGTTTTGAATCAGGTGCACAAAGATTTGCAGCAGATAGAGCAGCACAATTACAAGCAGCACAATCTCAATTATCAGGACTTGCTGGAGCAGCTCAAGGTTTAGCTCAATATGGTAGTTTAGCAAGAGGAATAGAACAAGCAGGACTTGCTGAACAGTATAGAGATTTCATTGAAGAAAGAGAATATCCAGCAGGACAAATTAGACAAATGATTGGTGCATTAGCGGGAGCACCTATAAGAACTTATGGAGAAGAACGATCAGGTTTTGTAGGAACACCAGTAGGTGCGCCTAGTACCTTTAGTCAAATAATTGGCGCAGGTCAAGCTCTTGGTGGTTTTTTTTAGGAGGTTAATATGGCGATTGATGAGAAAGACATTGAATCTGTAGCACAACCAGATGCTAGTGCTGCTTATCTTGGAAAAGATCCACAAATAGGAGATGCTTTTGTTAGAACGTCACTTGACAGTTATCAAGTTGAAGATGCTGCAAATGAAAGACTTGCAAAAGAAACTTTAGATTTAAGAGATGAAAATGAAAAGTTAAAAGTTGAATTAGGTAATTTATCTAAAGTTGTAAATCCAGAAGATGGCAAAGGTAAAAAAACTGATAAAGGTGGCTTTTCAACATTTATATCTTCTGTAGGTGATGCACTTACAAGTTTTACTGAAGGCATTGATAAAAAAATGGAAACTGTTTATGATGACAGAGAAAAAAGAACTAGATTTTTACAGGGTCTTAATACAATAATATCAGCATCATCTTTTACACCAATAGGACAAGCTAAATCTCCTGTAGGTATGATTGCCGAGGGTCAGAAAAAAGGATTTTTAGAATCAGAAGCAATAGGAACAAAAAGAAAATCTTTAGATGTAGAACAAACAAAAGCTCAAGCTTCTCTTTTAAAAGCAATGAAAGATGAACCACCTAGAATAAGAGGAACTGTTGATGAAGCAATATTAAAATTATATCCAGATTTTCAATCTAGATTTAGAGATAAACAAAAACAATATGGTGCTTTAGATCAAAGATATATTGAATTATATAAATTAGCTCAAAAAGGTTTTGAAGCTCCTACTGGTTTAGTTTCAGAATTTTTAACTCCATTTGAAAAAATATTTTCTGAATTAGGTTTATCTGAAAAATTTAGAAGTTTAGAAGCAAGTGTATCTAAATATGAACCAGGTCAAGATTTATCTGCTGCTGATAAAGTTGCTTTTAAAGATTTATTCTCTGCTGCAACTAAACAAGCTATTGTATCTCAAGTAAAAGATTTATATCCAGCTTCTGATAAAGACATTCAAGTATTATTAAGTACAGTAGGTGATATTGGAACTAATCCTAAAGCTTTACAAAAACTTGTAGCTGTTCAAAAAGCTTTAATTGAAATTAATAATTTAATACCAAATTATGCTAAAGAAGAAGCATTTACAAATAAAAATATAGAGTTTGAATCTGTTGCGAATGAAAAAGCTGCAGTTGCTTTAGCAGAACAATTAAAAGATAAAGTAACTGATCAAAGTTTAATTGAATTATTTGGAACTAAAGATGATGTTAATCCATTTAGAATTATTAATGCTTATTATTATCAAACACTAGAACCTCAATTTAAAGGAACAACAACTGATTATTTTGATACTTATAAAAAAACACAAGCTGCCCAAGAAAAAACTATAACTGATATTATTGATACCGAAATTAATAATGAATTAATTAATAAACCTAAATAATGAAAAATGGCAGAACTTACCACTGAACAAAAAAATGTTTATAATAAGCTTATCAGTAATGGACTTGATACAAAAACTGCTGAAGGTTTAGTTACTGGAGCTATTAATAAAGATACTTATTTATCAGAATTAAAAACTAAACAAAAACCTAAAACTAAAAAAGATATATTAGCAAGTGAAGGTTACGATTACGATTTAATTCAAAATACATCAAAAAAAATTAAAGGAGATGAAGAACAATATAATAATTTATATTTAGAAGGTGTAGATGAAGCTCTTGCTTATTACATGCCTTCTAAAGAAGAAACATTTAATTTATACGGTATAAGAACTAATAAAGAAGCTCCCTCTGATGTAAGATACAGATTAAGTTTTGGGGCTTCTGATGTACAAGGACAAATTTTTGGAGCTAAAAAATTATTAGCAGAAGACCTTGTACAAAATCAAGGCGTTGATAAAGCATTAGTCGATAGATATAAAGATAAAATTAAAGTTAAAAATCAAAGAGTAGGTGAAGGTAATGATGGTTATAATGGTTTAGTTTTTTCTATACCTGAAGAATTAGGAGGCGATGGTTACTTCTATACTTTTAATAGACCAGGCTTTGATATGTCAGACTTACAAGGAATGGCTGGCGATGGTATGGTAATAGCTGCAAGTATAGGAGGAGGAACTGTTGGATCAGCGTTTGGTCCTGGAGGAACTATTGTTGGATCAGGTCTATCAGCAGGAGCTGCTGAATATTATAGATTATCATTAGGAAGAAAGTATGGTCTTTTTGATTATATGGACGAGGAACAATTTGGTGAATACGCTTTTACTCAAGCAGCAAAAACTGGAGCTTTTGATGCAGCAGCGACTGCAGCATTTTTACCACTAGCAAAAATAATTAAACAACAAGTATTTATGGCAGGTAACGAAAGATTATCTGGAGATACTGTTGGTAAATTTTTAAAAAATGGTGGAAGTCTAGATAAAGAAATGACTACAGCAATAAATGAAGCTAGAACAGTTTTAAAAAACGCTGGAGTTCCTGATGATATTGCAAATGATTATGTTGCAATCAGTGTAGCTAATGCTATACCTGAAAGTGGTATTATTCCTAAAGGTACTAAAGGAGATAGAATATATAAAAAGATTTTAAATTCAGTAAATGAAAGAGTTAAAAATAAAGAAGTAGAAAATAAATTATTAAAATATACTACAGGAATAGATGATATTAATGTTAAAACAAGCGATAACATTATTAATAATATAGAAAAAAATGTTAAAAATATAAGAGAAGAAGAATTATTTGTTTCTGATAAAGGTGTTAAACAAGCTTTTGCTGAAACTCAAAAATTAAAAGATAATTTATATAAAACATATGAAACAAATCAAATTGATAAAATGGGTATTGTATTCAATGAAGTTAATGAAAGAATTAACTCAAGATTATCTTTATTACAAAATAGAATAAATAGTTCTGCTAAAAAAAATAACTTAACAGTACAGCTTGATGAAAATGGATCAAGAGTATTAAAAAATATTTTTAATGAATACGATTTAACTATAAGAAAAAAAATATCATCTACTCCACCTAAAGGTAAAAAAGAATTAGCACAGTGGAAAAAACAAAAAACTATAAATGAGTTTGTTAATTTTTTAGAAGAAAACGGTGGACAATTTGGATTAGTAAAAGAACAATTAAAAATATTAAAAGGTGGTGTTACAAGTATTGATAATTTAAGTTTTAATAATGCTTTAGCTATTAAAAGAGCTTTACAAAATATAGATATTATAGACGCTGTACCTAAAGGTACTAAAGACGCAATAAGAAATTTAAAAGGAATATTTAAAGACGCTATTGATGACGCTGTTTCAAAAAGTCCTGAAACTGCAAAATTATATAAAGAATACGATAATTTATTATTTAATTATAAAAATAGTTTTTTAGATAAACTTGCTACAGAAATAGGATATGGTCCTAACCCACAAGTAATAAGATCAGCTAGATTAACTGGTACTGGTAAAAGTGTATTTAATTCAATTACTGCTAATACAAAAGAAGGATTAAATAACGCTGAACGATTAGGAAATTTAATAGATGGTAAATTTTTAAACTTTAGTCAAAATAATAAAATTAAAGGAGCACTATATCAACATTATTTTGATAATGTTATGCCACTAGAAGCAGGTGGTAAAGGTGTTATGACTCATGCTAAATTTATAAGTCAATATGGAGATAACTATAGATTGATATTAGGAGAAGATTTATATCAAAAATTTGCAAAAGATACTGGATCAGCGATGAAAATATATGATGATCTTGTAAAACAAAATGCTAATATACAAAATATTGTATCTAAAGAATTACCATCTTTAAAAATAGATTTATTAGATAAAGGAACTGGTCAAGCTATTGCAGATGAAATATTTAAAATTGGAAATAAATACGATATTAAACCTTTAATAACAAGATTATCACGTGAGTCAAATCAATTAACTACAGATATTAGAAAATTATATTTACAAAAAATGATGAACGCTGTCAAATCACCTTTAGAAGGAACTAACATCAAAGCTTTAAATGGAAATTTATTAGATGATTTTTTAACTTCTAATAAAGGTGTATTAGATAATTTATATGGAAAAGAATTTGTTGAATCATATAGAAGTATAGCTAAAGTTTTAAAACTTGTTCAAGCTCCAGATATTGCAGGTAAAGCTGGAGAAGGACTTACAGAAGCTGCTAATAGAGCAGGATTATTTATAGATATATTTGCAGGACCATTAAACCATAAAAGATTAATCGTAAATAGATTAGGTCGTATTTACGATGGTATGGATTTAGGAGGAGATAGTTTAGATTTATTAGCAGATTATGCTAAATTTACTCAAGCAATTAAAAATCAATTTTTAGCAGGAAACTATCCTAGATGGTTAGATAATTTAGGTAATAGTAGTAAACCACAACATAAAAGTTTATTTAAAAAAGTTTTACAAGCAGCACAAGGTCCTAGAAAAACATATGATTTTAAAACTAATCCATTATATGCAAAAGAATATATGGAAGATAAAATTACAGAAAGAGTATCAGGAGAAGACGTACCACCTGGATCACCAGATGTATTTACTCCTATTGATGCAGTAGTTAATTCGATTATAGGAAAAACTGGAGCAACTGCTCCTAAATATTTAGATAAAAATTTAACACCTAAAATTAAAAAGTTAGTTGAGATGTTTGTAAAAGGCGGAAAAGCTAAAGATATTAACTTAGAACAAATGGAATTTGAGAAAAAGTTAAAGAAAGAGTAATACGTGATTAATAAAAACAAAGGTTGTTACGCAGAAAATTTAGCAGTTTGCTGGTTACAAGAAAAAAATTACTTTGTATTTAAAGCTTGTCAAACTCAGTCTGCTGTAGACTTAGTTGCAGTAGATCCAATTACTTTTAAAACTAGATTATTTGATGTTAAAACAGAGAATAAAAGAAAAGATGGAAGCTCTATATCTAGAGTTCCTAGAATTAAAAATAAAAATATACAAATAATATTAGTAGATTTAAAAACAAAAAAGTGTAGAATAGTAGAACCAAAACAAGGAGTTGTATGGAGTTAAGAAAAATAACAGATTCAATTGTAATACATTGCGCAGCAACTAAACCATCTATGGATATTGGCTATAATGAAATAAGAAAATGGCACGTAAATCAAAATGGTTGGGACGATGTAGGTTATCATTTTATAATTAGACGTGATGGTAGATATGAAAAAGCAAGACCTGAAGCTTATTCAGGAGCACACGCACCTTCTCATAATTCTAGAAGTATAGGTATTTGTTTAGTTGGTGGAATGGCAGAAGATGGTAGTGCTGAAAATAATTTTACTTTAGAACAATTTTTGACTTTAAAAGATGTTATAAATATGTTACTTGGAAAATATAAAGACATTGTTGAAGTTTTAGGTCATTGTGACGTTCAAGAAAATAAACCAAACTGTCCTGGTTTTAATGTAAAAGAATGGTTATACAAGGAGAATATCAATGTGGCTTAATATTGCAGCTAAATTAGTTCCAGGAATAGTTAAAACTGGAATGAGTATTGCAGCTAATAGAAGAAGAACAAAAGAATTGGAATCTGTTGCTGAAATGAAGCATGCAGAAAAGATGGCAAATGGAGAATTGGAATATAAAAAGGAAATTATTGCGTCTAATGATAAAGGCTGGAAGGACGAGTTTGTGCTCATTTTGGTATCTGCTCCTGTTATTATATTGGTGTGGTCTATTTTTTCTGACGATCCAGAAATTCGTACTAAATTAGACACCTTCTTTGAATACTTTGGTAATATGCCATTTTGGTATCAAGCATTATTTATTGGAGTGGTATCAGCAATCTACGGTTTGAAAGGAGCCGATATAATTAAAAAGAAATAATATGGAGACTGCCAAGTGGATTACAGATTTACAGCAATACTTATTATTATTATTTGTCTTCAAGTTTATTTTTGCGCACCAACTAACTAAATAATTCTTTCCATTCATCACCAGTTATTTGATCAGCAAGTTTCTTTTTATTATCTAAAGTTTTAAGTATCTTTTCATCTATACTTCCAGGTACTACAAAATCTATATATGTAACTTTATCTTTCTGACCAATTCTATGTGCTCTATCTTCAGACTGTAATCTAACTTCCATATCGTATGTATTATTAAAATAGATAACTGTTTTAGCATTAGTTAAAGTTAGACCATAACCACCTGTTCTAGGTTGACCTACAAAGTATTTAATTTTACCAGCTTGAAATTTAGTAACTATTTCTTGTCTTGTTTCTGATTCAGTTTCGCCATAATAAGTTGCTACATTACTTGCACCATACTTTTTAGCTAGAGCATCATAGATCATTTCTATAGTTCTTCTAAACGTAGCCCATATAATTACTCCACCAGTTGTCTCTTCCAGCACGTTCATTAATTCTTCTAGTCTAGGGTTAGTTCCCGGGATGACTTCTTCTCTTCCATCATCATATTTAATAAAACCACATAATATCTGTTGTAATCTCAATATTCTTGTGATTATAAGAGGCGCTGTCACTAATTTAGACTGTTCTAGTTCTACTATAGCACGTTTTCTAAGAGTATGATATAAACGCTTTTGGTTCACATTAAGCTCTATTTCTCGCTTTTGTCTTAGTTTAGGTGGTAAATCTAAGCATTCTTCTTTAGTTACTCTATAGCTATATGGTTTTAAAGTATTTTGTAATTCATCTAATCTTTGATAACTAACAACTTCATCAAAACTATGTGTTGATGTACGTCTTCTACGAAGCACGCAATAAGCATTTCTATATGCATAGAAACTAGATTGTAAAATATATTCATCTAGAAAATTAACTTGTGACCATAAGTCTAAAGGACCTTGGGTCACTGGTGTCCCTGTTAGTATTCTTCTATACTTAGCCATACGACCAAGTTTTAATACTGATTTTGTTCTTCTAGCAGTTCTATGTTTAATAGTTGTACTTTCATCTATACAAAAAAAAGATTTACTTGTATTTAATAATCGTTGTAAATAATTTTTACCTTTGTCTGTAGATAAAGCTTCTATATTAATAATAAAAAATTTTAACTTTTCTTTTTCATTTAAAAAAGAAACAAGTTCATCTATATTTTTTTTAGTCTCAATAGGCGACCATATACACACTTTAGAAAGTTGAACAACATCTTCAGGCATGTGAGTATTAAATTCAGAAGCAAGCCAGTTACGATATACACCTTTAGGGGCAGCAATAATAGCAGTATCAATAGACCCTTTCCTAAACAAGTAGGCAATGTTATCAATAATAACTTTAGACTTACCAGTACCTTGTTCCATAAATAATGCATAAGCTTCTTTATCTTTACTTTCTAAAAAAGCATCGTATTGATGTTTAAATGGTTTAGTTTTAAATTTATACTTTATAAAATCATCATCATTAATAAATTGTACTTGCATATAAAACTTTCTGTTTTCTTTTTTATTTTACTTTTATAAAAGTTTTTTATATAAGTAAATAGTAAATGAAGAAAGGAGAACTAAATGGGTAAAGTTTATGTAGTACAAGAAAACCCTAACGTGAATGTACTAGCTGCTGGTCGCTTTGGTGATTTAATTCCATTGTTACCACCTGGACATCAAATAATGTTATCTCCGGCACCTATTATTAGAATGCTTAAATCTAAATTAAAAGATTTTTGTGATGACGACTATCTTTTAGCAATGGGTGATCCTGCTGCTATAGCGATAGCATCAATAATAGCAGGTGACGTTAATAACGGCGTTGTAAATATATTAAAGTGGGATAGAGAAAATAGAGCTTACTATAATGTATGTTGTGACGTTTTCAATAGAAAGGAGAAAGCAAATGTCTAAAGAAACTTGGATATTTGACGAGGTTGAAAAACACTCGAAGAAAGAAAAATTACCAAATGTAGGACTAGAAGTAGTTACTAAAATTGGTAATAAACTTGTAGATAAAAATAAACAACTTGCGATAAAAGAAGAAGAATTAAAAAATCTTAAACTTGAAATTCGTAAGATACAAGAAGAAGAATTACCAGATGCTATGCGAGCATGCAATGGTATGACTAGATTTGATTTGGAAGATGGCACACAAATCAAAGTTAAAGATGAAATTTTCTGCTCTATTAAAGCTGATAGAAAATCTGACGCTTTAAAATGGTTAGAAAATGAGGGCCATGCGGAACTAATTAAACATGATGTTAAAGTTAGTTTCCCTAAGGGCAAATACGATCAAGCTGATAAGTTAATTGAGGTATTATCTAAAAATTTTAAAGATATACCTTATGACGAAAAGTCTGACGTACACGCTCAAACGCTAAAAGCTTGGGCAAAAGACCAATATAAATTAGGTAAAACATTACCTGAAGATTTATTTAATGTCTATGAAGCAAGTATAGCAAAAATAAAACTCGGAAAGGAGAAATAAACTATGAGTGATAAACAAGTAGTAAAGAAGTCAAACTCAGAGGTTGCTTTAGGCGATTTATCTGCAGATTTGATTATTAAATCTGCTGGTCAAGGTTTACAAAATGTCGGTAATGACGATATTACAATTCCTAGATTAGCGATTGTTCAATCAGGGTCACCTCAACGTAAGAAAAAAGATGAGAAATATATAGAAGGTGCAGACGAAGGTCATATCTTCAATACTGTTTCTAATGAACTATATACAGATGGATTAACTATAATTCCATGTGGATATAAAAAATCTTATGTAGAATGGGTACCTAGAGAAAAAGGCGGTGGATTAGTTGCGGTGCACGATTTTAAACCAGATAGTGCTAAAATTGATCCTACTACTAAAAAAACAATGTTAGGCGAAAATCAATTAGTTGATACCGCTGAACATTTTGTTTTAGTTAAAAATAAAGATACATTTGAACCAGCTGTTCTTACAATGACTTCTAGTAATTTATCTGTTTCTAGAAAGTGGAATACACTTTTAAAATTGAAACGAATAAATGTTAAAGGTCAAACTGTAGAACCACCTTCATTTTTATATGAATTTAAATTATCTACTGTTCAAGCAGAGAATGACTTAGGTAGTTGGCATAAATATAAAATAGAAGAAGTAGGTCAAATTCAAAGTAAAGATATCTTTAAGCAAGCGCAAGCTTTTGCAGATTCAGTTTCTGATGGTAAAGTAAAAGCATCAGATCCTGTAGATACTGAAGTTGCGACAGAAAATGGAGAAGACACACCATTCTAATATGCATAAAGAACTCTTTGATATATTTCCTGGTTTAAATAGAGCTTATGGCCAATTCTTTATAACAGAAAGAAAAGGCCCTAAGCTAGATGGCTATGGAAAAACTATTAGGGAGAACTATAATGAAAACTTATGGAAAGAACACCTAGACGGTAAAACTGGTCTAGGTGTTATTCCTATTAACGAAGACAGCAAATGTAAATGGGGTTGTCTTGACGTAGATGATTATTCAGTCAATATAGAAAAAATTTCAAAACAATTTATTAAAAAAAATTTAATAGTCTGTAGATCAAAATCAGGCGGAGCACATATATTTATTTTTACTAAAAAATTTGTATCAGCAAAATCAATGATAGAAAAATTAAAAGAAATACAACAAGCTTTTGGTTTTGTTAAATATGATTTAAGACCTCAACAAACTAAATTATTAGATGAAAAAGATGTAGGAAGTTGGCTTAATATGCCATACTTTGGAGGTGATGAAACAGATAGATATGCAGTTTATGATGGTAAAGCTTTAACTTTAAAACATTTTATACAATGGGTAAATAAATTTGCAGTAAATAGTTTAGAAGAAATTGATTTAAGTTTTATAAAAAAAGTAAATAAATCAAATGAAATATTACCAGGAGGACCGCCTTGTTTACAAGATTTGTTATCTCAAGGTGCTATAGGTGAAGGTGGTAGAAATAATGGATTATTTAATATTGGAGTTTATTTAAGAAAAAGATTTCCAGATGAATGGCAAGAAAAGTTAGAAGAATATAATGATGAACATATTGATCCACCATTAAAACCTAGAGAATTTACATCAGTATTAAATAGTTTAGATAAAAAAACTTATAATTATAAATGTAAAGATAGTCCAATTAATTCAGTATGTAATAAAACTAAATGTTTAACATGTGAATTTGGTATTAGCGATGATGGTACTATGCCTGTTTTAAATAGTATTACTAAAATATTAACTAAACCACCTCAATATTTTTTAACTATTAATGAAAGAAAAATAGGTCCATTAAATAGTAAACAAATTTATAATTTTTTAGATTTTAAAGAAGTAGTATTTGAACATTTAGATATGTTACTTCCTAAATTAAATGACAAATTATGGGTTGAATCAGTTAATGATTTAATGTCTAGAGTAATACCAGTTGAAGCTTCTGATGATTCTAGTAATGAAGGTAGATTATTAGATTTATTAGAAAGATTTTGTACAGGGTCTACATCATCTACAGAATATGAAGATATACTTAGAGGTAAAGCAATTATTCAAGATACACATACACAATTTAGAATAAATGATTTTATGGAATTTTTAGATAGACACAGATTTAAAGAATTTAAACTAAATCAAATAACAGCTTATTTAAAAGATTTAGGTGCTAATCACGAAGGAAAAAAAGTAAAAGGAAAATATATTAATACTTGGTCTATTAAAAATTTCGAAACTCAAAACGAAGAATTTAAACAACCAGAAATAGAAAAGGAGGCTTATGAATAAAGAAAGAGCAATTAACATTTTATTAGAATATGCAATAGAAAGTGCTGAAAAAATTAAATTAAGACAAGAAGTTGGATTTACTGAAAAAGTAAGTGATGATCTAACTGCAGCAATTTTATTTTTACAACAAGATAGAGATAAAAATAAGGTAGATGCTAAAGTAGAAATAAAAGGAGTTCAATTTAATATTAGAAAAGGAGTATAATGTTATTATTTTTTGATACAGAAACTAATGGATTATGGAGGAGAGATTTAAATCCAGATCATGAAGATCAACCTAGACTTGTTAGTTTAGCTTTTCAAATTACAGATGATAATGAAAAGATTGTTGCTCAATACTCAACTAGAATAGAACCTAAAAATAATGAATATCCAGAATTTACTATTCCTAAAGAAGCTTCTGATGTTAATGGTATAACAACTAAAGAAGCACAAGATACAGGTATATCAGCTAAATATGCAATGTCAACTTTAAGTTATTTTATGAGTAAGTGTCATACTATGGTTGCTCACAATTTAGCATTTGATTTACAAATAATTGAGCGTGAATTTAATTTATTAAATTTTATGTATAAATTACCTAACAACTTACACTGTACAATGATGACTGCTAAAAATGAAATGAAATTAGAAAGTAAGTATGATGATTATAAATTTCCTAAACTAGAAGAATGTTTTAGTCATTTTTTTCATAGAGGAGTACAAAACTACCATGATGCGTTATTAGATGTACAATTATGTAGAGAGCTTTATTTTCATTTAAGAAGAAAAGGAGTATTACTACAAACTCATCAAGGTATTCCTAAAGAATTATTAAAAAGAATTGATGGTGAAAAATATAAAAACTTAGTTAAATTTTTACACGATATAGATTCAACTAAATTAAATGATTGGGAAAATAATTTTTGTCAATCTTTAATAGAAAAAATGGATAAATTTGATGAACATATTTTAGTATCTACTAAACAATATGATGTTCTTAAAAAAATCTATGCCAAGTGTAGTTAAATTTTGTTATAAATGTAAAAATATAGCACACGTTATATATGATAAAAAATACTATTGTGCAACATGCGGATTAAATGAGCAATTGTCAAACGATAAAAATATTCGGAAGCCCGGGTACAGGGAAAACAACAACGTTGTTAGATATACTAGAGAAAAAAATATCAGAAGGATATAATCCTTTACGAATTGGATATTTTTCTTTTACACGTAGAGCAATAAGAGAAGCACGAAGACGTGTCATTAAAAAATTTGAAATAGATGAAGACAATCTAGAATATTTTAGAACTATACATAGTCTATGTTATAGGACTTTAAATATAAATAGTGGTCAAGTATTTAAAGGTGAACGTGTAAAAGAATTTAGTGAAATTGCTAGAGTAGAACTATCTGGAGTATCTGATGAAGATACTTCAGGATTAGCAATAGGAAGTAAAAAAGGTGATTTACTTTTATTTTGTGATGAAGTTACAAGATCAAGTGAAAGAAATTTAAAAGATGTATGGAGAGAATTAGAGTGTGATCACTCATTTGAAGAACAAGTTTATTTTTCTACTGCACTAGCTAATTTTAAAAAAGAAAAAAAACTTTTAGACTTTACTGATATGTTAGATGTTTTTTTATTAGAAAAAAATATTCCACATTTAGATATTATATTTATTGATGAAGCTCAAGATTTAACAACTAAACAATGGAAAGTAATTGATAAATTATCAGAACCCTGTAAGTTTAGATATATAGCAGGTGACGATGATCAAGCTATCTATAAATGGGCAGGTGCTGATGTTAAAAAGTTTTTAGATATAGAGGGTAAAGTAGAAGTATTACCAATCAGTTATAGACTTCCTAAAACTATTCATAAATTAGCTTGCGATATATCTAATAAAATTAGTTTAAGACAAGCGAAAGAATGGGGATGTAGAGAGGACCTTGGATCAGTAAATGAAATTACCACAGTTGAAGATGTAGATATGTCAAAAGGTGAATGGTTAATTTTAGCTAGATCAGGTTATCAATTAAATAGAGCAGAAGCTTATTGTAAAAGAATGGGTTGGTTTTATGAAAAAGGTTATCAAGAATTTAAAACTAATAAATATGTTATTGCAATAAGAGCTTGGATAAAATTAAATAAAAATGAAACAATAAATTTTGATGAATTAAAAAAATTATATCAATGTTTACAAAGTAAAACACATATTAAAAGAGGTTTTAAAAAATTAGAAGGTATAAATCAAGATATTGATTTTGATTTAAATTATTTAAAAGAAAATTGTGGATTACTTGCAGAAGGAGATTGGCAAAATGTAATACATGGATTAGACCCTGAAGATATTTTAATGTTTGAATCATTAGAAAAATCAGGAGATTTATTTAAAAATAAAGCAAGAATTAGATTATCAACAATACATGGAATTAAAGGAGGAGAAAGTGATAATGTAGTTGTTATATCGGATATTTCTTACAGGACATGGAGAAAATTAAATGTAGAACCAGATGATGAACATAGAGTTTTTTATGTTGCTGTAACCAGAGCACGCAAAAATTTGTTTATACTGCAGCCTGAAACGAAGTATAGTTATGAAATTAAATAAAGAAAAAGAATTATGAAAGCATTAGGAACATATATATTTGCAGGAGGTTTTACTTTAGGTGTAAGAAAACATTTTGACGTACAAGCACATTTTGAAATGAAACCTGGATTATATAAAAAAACTTTTCAAGCTAATTTTCCAAATATTCCAGTTTATGAAGGTGAAGATGAATGGCCTAGAAAAAAATATAAAGGTAAAATAGATTTTGTATATTGTAATCCACCATGTGCACCTTGGTCTAATTTAGGAAGCACTCAAAAAGGCGCACAAGCTTGGCGTAACGACCCTCGTATAGCTTGTTGGAGAAATAGTTTTAATCTATTAAAAGAATTAGAACCTAAAGCAATTGCTATTGAATCAGTACCTAGAGTTTATTCAATTAATGGTGGAAGACCTATGATTACTGAATTAAGTAAAGAAGCTATTGATTTAGGATATCAAGTAACTCATTTATTAATAGATGGTGGATTTACTGGTTTAAATCATAGTAGAAAAAGATTTTTCTTTATAGCAACTAAATATAATTTAAATCCTAATATATTAAACTTTCAGCCATTACCTACAGCTGGTGAGGTATTAAATCAATTTAAAGAAGAACACGGATCAGACGTAGGTCATTTAATGAAATTAGGTGAAAATGAAAAACCTTATCTTAAACATTGTAAACAAGGAGAAAGTTTAAGAGTAACTTGGGAAAGATATAATCCACCTGAAACTTGGGTTAGAGGAGGAATGCGTGGAGGAGTTAAAGGTAGACCTCAGTTTATGAAATGGAGATTAAAAAACGATGCTCATATACCAGTTATTGCAGGAGGATTTTATATTCACCCTACAGAAGATAGATTATTTGGTCATAAAGAATTAGCTTATATGGCAGGGTATCCTGTAGATTATAAATGGGAAGGTCCAGCATCTACCATAGGATCACAAATTGCAAGAGGAGTTATGCCACCTGTAGCTGAATATGTAGCAAGAATAGTTAAAAATAGTATAAGAGATAAAAATAAAAAAGAAGAAGAATTACAAATTGTAGATTTTAGAAAAGAACCTGAACAAGCAAGTTTAATATGACGTATTCAGGAATATTTGATGATATGGATAAAGATACTTTGATAAAAGATATTGATGCTTTTCATAAAAAATTTGGGTTTGAAAAGAACGAAAAAGTTGGTATACCTGATAATAACGAATTAGTAAATTTTAGAACTTCTTTTTTAATGGAAGAATTAGCAGAGTACACTCAAGCAATTACTAAAAAAGATGCTGCAGGTGCTTTAGATGCTCTTGTTGATATAGTTTATATAGCTTTAGGTACAGCTTGGTTATTTAATCTTCCATTTGAAAAAGCGTGGAATGAAGTACAAAAAGCAAATATGAGTAAAATAAGAGCTAAAAGTAAATCTAAAAAAAGAGGTACAGCTTTTGATGTTATTAAACCAAAAAATTGGAAAGCTCCTGATATTGAACAAATAATTTATGAAGAAAGAGAAAAAGAAAAATGAAAATATTAGTTACAGGATTTAATGCTTTAGCAATTGGTACTGCTAAATCACCATTGAATATTGCAACATCAGCTAGAATACTACCTGAAGTTTTAAGAGAACTTGGACACGAAGTAACTCAAAAAGCAATTATTCCTGGAGAAGATGTATCAATGTATGATAAAGTTTTTGTATTTGTATTTGGTCCTAATAGTCTTTCAGCTAGATACTGGTATGGTGCGGCATACACCATAATTAAAAGACCTGATGCTATAATCTCCATTGACGATTGGCAAACTAAAGATTCAGTAAGTGGTTTTGGTACGTTTAGCCGAGGTCATTGGAGAATATGGAAAAAATTATCTAAAGCAGGTAATCCAGTAGGTAAAATATATTGGGACGAGGCTCAACCTTATAAGAAAGAAATTGAAGATTTAGTTGATACATTTGCATTTGAAAAATGGCCACATAAACTTTTAATACCAGCATATGACGGTGGTAACTACGATGAACTTGGATTAAAAGCAAATGAAATAGTTAATTGGGATCCATCACCTTACACAAATACTTATTTAAAAAATCCGGAAGAAGGATTATTTGAAAGTCAACCATTACCAGTTGAGAATAAAGAAAAAGCTTGGATACTAGCAAGTTTAGTAAGTAAACAAGGTTGGTTAAAAAAACAAACTTTTAATTGGCCAATTAAAACTTTTGGTAATGTAAAAGAAAAACAAACTAGATTAAAAGAACACGAACTATATCAAGAATATAGAAAAGTTTGGGGTATTATAAGTCCTCCTCATTATCACACTATGAAAGGTAGTGGTTGGTGGAGAGTAAGATATAAAATGGCTTATGATGCTAAAAGTATTATATTAGCACATCCGGAAGAAGCTAAAATATTAGGAATAAATATTGATCATAATATTATAGAAAAAGGTAGTAATTTTGAATTAAACGAAATAATTAGTAGTCAGAACGAAATACTTAAAAATAAATTTTGGACAAAAGAAAGAACGAAAGAATTTTTTAAATGTATGCTAGAATAATAATATTTGAAGGACCAGATGGAGTAGGTAAAACTACTTTAATAAATCATTTTAAAAAAGAATTTAATAATTCATATTATATGCATTTAAGAGTGCATAAAGATATGAAGTTATGGCATACAGCTAGTATGCGATTAGCTATTAAAAAGAAAAATCAAGGGAAGTTAGTTTTATTAGATAGACATTGGCCTAGTGAACAATGTTATTCTTATATCTATCGTGATGGTCCTAGTTATAATGCTAAATTTATTTATGATAAATTAAAATCAGAAGGTACATTATATGTATGGTGTTTACCAGAAAATATTGAAAAAGTAAAAGCTAATCATAGAATTAATAGAGAAGAAAGACATGAAGAATATTATGATATTGATAAAGTAGTAGAACTATATGATAATTACTGGCATGGCTTTGAAGATAGACAAAATACTTTATGGGAATTAAGTCCATTAAAATTAAGAAATGATTTTATTAGGTACGATATGTTTCAAGAAGGTGATAATTTAGAAAAAGTAACAGAGAAAATAATGGATAGGAGCTTTGCATTAGGAATATGAGTGCTTTAAATTTATATTATAAGAAAAAAATATGGGAAATTTATCATAAACCTGAGTTTGTAACTAAACCTAGAGGTTTAAAAATAGCAGAAGTATTAAATGATAGTTGGATAATTGATATGGATAATCCAATTATTTTAAATGAAGCTAGAAAATTAAGTTACGATTTTATGTTTGGTGAAGCAGCATGGATGCTTAGTGGTAAAAACGATGTAGCTACAGTATCTAAATATGCTGGTGCTATAAAAAGATTTAGCGATAATGGAATAACTTTTTTTGGAGCATATGGTCCTAAGATCATTGATCAATTACCTTATGTATTAGATATTTTACAAAATGATAAAGATACAAGACAAGCAGTATTAAATATATGGAGAGAAAATCCTAGATCAAGTAAAGATATTCCTTGTACTTTATCTTTACAATTCTTTTTAAGATATGCTAGTGATACATTATGGCTTCATACAACTGCTACAATGAGAAGTAACGATATTTATTTAGGAACACCTTATGATAGTTTTAATTTTAGTGCTATATCTTTTTATTTAGCATTATTATTAAATGAAAGAGGTATTAATTGTAAATTAGGTAAATTAAATATACAAGCAGGTAGTCGTCATTTATACGAAACTGATTTTAAAAAAGTAGATAAAATTTTATTAAGTGAAGATATACCTGATTTTCCATATTTTTCTTTTAATGATTTAATACCTTTATATCACGGTATATCTGATAGATTTATTCCTAATTTAGAACGTGCAGCTAATAGTGGATATAAAGTTAAATATAAAGTTTTAAAAGACGCTAATGGCATATAGACTTCCTAAAGATTGGTATTTTTTAAAGATGGCACATTTAGTTTCAGAACGTGCTACTTGTACAAGACGTAAAGTAGGTTGTATTTTAATTAATTCTAAAAATCACGTAGTAGCTACAGGTTATAATGGAGTATCATCTGGTCAAGAACATTGTATAGATAACCCTTGTAAAGGAGCAGAATTAAAATCAGGACAAGGTTTAGAATTATGTGAAGCAATACACGCTGAACAAAATGCATTATTACAATGTAAAGATGTCTACGATATAGATACTGTTTTTTGTACAGTAAGTCCTTGCATTCATTGTTTGAAATTATTATTGAATACTTCTACTAAACATATTGTATTTATGGAAAAGTATGTAGACGCAGATCCATTAGGAGAATACTGGATAAAAAATACATTAGGTAGAGGTGGTTCATGGACTTATATAAATAAGAAAGTTATACTAGATAAATGTTCAAGTTCTCTGAATTAGAAAAGTCTAGTATCATTGCTATTGATACAGAGACACACGATCCTCGTTTGAAAACTCATGGACCAGGTGGATTTAGAAAAGATGGTAAGTTAGTTGGAATATCTATAGCAACTGACTCTGGTTATAATGAATATTTTCCAATTGGTCATCAAGCTGGTGGTAATTTAGATAATAATAAAGTTATTGATTTTTTAGATAAAATGCTAAAACTCAATAAAACTTACGTTTTTGCTAATGCTATTTATGACATGGAGTGGCTTTATTCACACGATAATAGACTGGCCTTTACTCGTAGTCATAGAATTTACGATGTACAAGGTATAGAGCATTTAATAGATGAAAATAAATTAAAATATTCATTAGATAGTTTAGCCAAAAGATATTTAAAAAAATCTAAATATGAAGTTGAATTAGGAAAAGCAGTTTTAGCAGAGTTTGGTAAACGTGCTAAAGTAAAAGAAAGCTTATGGAGATTACACGCAAACTTTGTATCTGAGTATGCTAAAGAAGACGCATTACTTACTTTACAAATATTTCAAAAACAACAAGAAATAATTGATAAGCAAGAAATAAGAAACATAGTTGAATTTGAATCAAGACTTATACCATTACTATTTGAAATTCGTAAGCGAGGAGTAAGAATTAATATTAATAAAGCAGAAGAACTGTATGATATGCTTGAAAAAAAACAAGTTGAAGTGCAAGAAAGACTAAATAAACTTGGAGGAGATGAAGTTAATGTATGGGCAAACGCTTCATTAAAACAAGCATATGATAAAAATAAGATTAATTATAATTACACCGCAAAAGGTATGGCGTCTTTCACTGCAAGTTGGCTTGAAAGTCAAGTGGATGATGTCTCTAAAAGTATCTTAGCAGTTAGAAAGTTAGACAAGATAAGAAATACATTTATTAAAAATATGATTCTAGAGAAAGCTGTAAGTGGTAGGATACATTGTAATTTTAATCCACATGGAACTGTTACAGGTAGATTTAGCTCTAACTATCCTAATCTACAACAAGTACCTGCAAAAGACCCTGAACTTGGTCCAATGATCAGAAGTTTATTTATACCAGAAGAAGAATCAGAATGGGTTGTATCAGATTATTCTCAACAAGAACCTAGAGTATTAGTCCACTATGCTAGTTTAAAAAATATGAAAACTGCTTTAGCTGCTAGAGATCAATTTAATAATAACGATGATACTGACTTTCATCAAATGGTAGCTGATATGGCAAATATACCTAGAAAACAAGCTAAAACTATTAACTTAGGTTTATTTTATGGAATGGGTAATAAAAAATTAGCTGCAGAATTAGGACTAGATATGGATGCTGCATATGATCTTTTTAATAAGTATCATTCTAAAGTACCGTTTGTAAAAGAATTATCTAAACAAGTATCACATGTAGCTAGTACAAGAGGTTATATAAAAACTTTATTAGGACGTAAAAGAAGGTTTGATTTATGGGAACCTAGAGATAGTTGGGGAGAAAAAGCTGTATCATTATCAGAAGCTTATGAAAAATATCCAAAACAAGAATTAAAAAGAGCAATGACTCATACAGGATTAAACGCTTTAATACAAGGAAGCTCTGCGGATATTACAAAAGCAGCAATGTTAAAAATATGGGATAGTGGTTTAATGGACGAGATTGATATTAAATTAACTATACACGATGAATTAGATTTTTCTATACCTCATACTAAACAAAAATGTTTAGACGAAGCTATACAAATGATGAAAAATGCTGTAAAACTTAACGTACCATTAAAGGTAGACGTTGAGAAAGGAGATAGCTGGGGTACAGCAAAATAAATGAATATTGGTTTTTTAGGATTAGGTAAACTAGGATTACCTGTAGCTCTTGCAATTGAAGATAAAGGACATAAAGTTATTGGTACAGATATTAATGAAACAACTTTAAGAAATATAAGATTTAAAACACTGAATTATAAAGAAAAAGGTGCTAATGATCTACTAAAAAATTCTAAATTAGAATTAAAAAATATTAGCGAAATAGTATCTGAATCTGATATAATATTTGTTCCAATTCAAACTCCTCACGAAGAAAAGTATGAAGGTATAACTAGAATACCAGAT
>Ga0208644_1000535_pt1 | contig 33052 bp, 51 predicted proteins | sample VirMetDEL_Nov_18_FD_184517 | JGI IMG/M metagenome (GOLD analysis project Ga0208644, IMG submission 184517) | Aqueous microbial communities from the Delaware River and Bay under freshwater to marine salinity gradient to study organic matter... | ecosystem: Environmental > Aquatic > Marine >...
TGAATGATGGACTACCTAATCAATGCTTATGTAATTCTGACTTCTGTAGTCACTATTGCATCAATTATTGCGAACTATACTGACACTCCGAAAGACGACGAATGGGTTGCCAAGGCTTACAAGCTCATGGAAACCTTTGCATTTCTTAACAATAAGGCGAAACAAAAATGATTTGGACTATTGCACAACTAGAGCGAAACACAGCTAACGGCGGCGTAACTGTAGCCCATTGGCAAGCTACCAAGACTGCTGGAGATCATACGGCCAGCTCATATGGCACTGTATCTTTTCAGCCTGATCCAGATGCTGAAGGCTTTGTGCCTTTTGAAGACCTGACGCTTGAAGTAGTCACTGGCTGGGTACAAGAAGCACTGGACGTAGAAGGGATTGAGGCTGGTCTAGATGCAAATCTGGAGCTTCAGGCTAATCCTGTGACGGCTTCTGGACTACCTTGGTAAATTAAAAAGGAATACTAACTATGAGTGAGGAACGCCTTAGTCGGATAGAGTCTAAGTTAGATCAACTGGCTGAGGCTATCTCAAGCATTGCTAGAGTAGAGGAAAAAATCTATGCTTCTAGTCATCGTATAGACAGATTAGAATTTAGATTAGATAAACAAGAAGAAGCTTTAATAAATTTAAAAACGGCTGTAGAAAGAAATAGTGATATAAGTAAAACAAGTGAAAGATTATTTTGGATAGTTATAACAACTCTTGTATCTAGCCTTGTATATTTCTTTAAAATATGATATAATCTTTAAATGTTTATAATATTAAAAGACATTAGTTATGGTATTAATTTTCCTATATTAACTATAGTAACTGATCAAAAATATGAAGAAATATTTTTAAAATATTTTAAAAGTAATTCAACACTAGGTTATAGATTATATAAACACGAAGATAGTTATTTTTTAACTGACGAAGAAAATATTGTTGTTGGTATTAAAAACAAAGAAAGTTGGTTAGTGTTGCAGCTTTATGCTGAAGCTGATCCAACCATAAAAAATTATTTAAAAGGATTATAAAGTATGGCAGCAGGTTGGAGCATTGGTGGTAGCTTAGGGGGCTGGATGACAGACTCTATGATTTCTAATGCTACAGTGTTAAATGTAGGGCAGTATAGTGCAGGCCCTTCTATGACAGGTGCTGTTCCTGCAGGAAGAGTTGGTGGAGCTAATGCCCCTTTAGTTTCAAAAGCAGAGTTTGTACAACAAAATCAACCGCCAGTTGAAGAAGCAGGTGTAATTGTACAAGAAGGAACAGGAATTTTTGCTCCTCCTACTGCTGTCTTAGGGGAGGGAATAGGGCCAATGGTAGGCGGTTATACAGCGCCTGTAACAACAATGGATAATATGTCTTTAAGTGCTGGTGATTATATAGGTACTGGAGGACAAGTAAATGCTCCTTTAAATTATAATGCTCCTTTGACCTCTATAGGAACTGCAGCAAGTAACCCGGCTTCCGCACCCACAGGTGTAGGAACAGTTAATACAACCATTCCTTCCTATACTTATACCAGCCCAGTTATAACTAATAATACAGGAATAAATAATATGCCATTAGAAGGTGATGTAACACCAGTACAACGAGCTGAAGCTGAAGCCGCCAAAGAAACACCAGAACAAAAGCTTGCCAGAGAGGCTAATGAAGCCGCTAAAGCAGAGAGTGAAAAAGTAATAAGGGATCGAGCAGCAGCTCAAGCGGCGGCCCCCACAAGTAATCCTATAGGCGGTTTTAATCCTGAAAAGATGTTAGAGGCTGTTAATAAGCTACCTGCTGCGGCTAGTGGTGATATGAAAACAACTTATAACCCAACAACAGGTAACTATACTGTAACTGCTTTTGGTACTTCATACGAAAAAACACCAGCAGAACTGGCAAAGATGGCTGAGTTAAACATGGATGATTTTCAATCTATGGCAGCTACTACTGATGCCGGTATTGCCACAGCTGCTGGTGATATTCAACAAATAGATGAGCTTGCTGGCATTGAAGCTCCTAAAGCTGTTGAAGCCGTTAAAAATACATTGACAGAAGGTGAAGTAGCGGCAGACACTACAGCTCAAGAAGTAACAGCACAGACTTATGAAGCTGCTAAAGCTGGTGAAACAGCGCCTACAGGAGCAGCAATAGGGGCTGTTAGTCCTGAAGCAGTAGCTAAAGTAGAAGAACAAAAAGCACTGACAAAAGAAGCTGTTGCAGCTGGCAGGGATTTAGCGGCTGAAGAAGCAGCTAAAGGTGTTGCAGCTGCTCGTCCTGAAGCTAAAGATTATGTAACAGGTGTTACAACAGATCAGAAGTTTACTGTTGAAGAGGTAGAAGGCCCTAAAGTTACGACACGAGAAGGTCTTATCATAGGTGAAGAAGAAAAAGCTGGTCTACTAAACCTCGCAAAAGAAAGAGGTGTTAATGTTGAAGATCTTCCAGAATATAAACTAGCTCAAGAAAGAACACTACAAGTAGGCACAGCAGCTAATAAAGAATATTCTGATAGGTTAGGTATTCCGCCTGAAGAAGTAGCAGCCCAAGCAACATACTATGCTAGTGACTTCACAGCTGAGGGCGGTCCTACAGATATTGCAGATCTACCTGTTTTTAAAGTAGCATCTCAGCGTGTAGCTCAAACAGGCGAAGCTTCTACTAGAATTGCACAAGAACTAGGTACTGCCCCTTCTGTAGACCTTGAAGGCCGTCAAGCTATTACAGGTACTGTGCCACAAGGTAATGCTGCTCAAATTGGTGGTGTTCCTACATTGGAAGCTGCTACAAGACAAGCAGTGACAGGAGAAGCTCGTAGTGTTGGTGCTGCTGATATGCTGGCTGTAGTAGCTAACGTACCTAAAGCAGTAAGTGCTGCGTTGTCCGAAGATCCAGCAAAGGCAGAAGCAGCTATAGATAGTGGAAAAGTTCCGAACCTTGTAGCAGCTGTAGCCGCCTTACCACAAGAAGCACTTGTTTCCGTACAGATGGAACAGCTTTTAGCAGGTATGGAAGAAGGTAAGACACCAGCATGGGCTAGGCCAGCAGTAGCCGCTATAGAGCAGCAGATGGCTCAGAGAGGCCTCACAGCGTCCACTGTAGGCCGTGATGCTCTCTTTAATGCTATCATACAGAGTGCTTTACCAATGGCTCAGAGCAACGCACAGGCTCTTCAGCAACGTGCAGCTCAGAACCTCTCAAATGAACAGCAGGTTAATTTAGCTACTGCTCAGAATACAATGACTATCCGTATGCAGAACCTTGCAAATACTCAGACAGCTGCTTCACAATCAGCACAGATGGCTAATGAGATTAAATTACAGCAAGGAACTTTTAAACAACAAGCTGTGTTAACTACTGCTGAACAAGAACAGCAGACAGCATTAACTAATGCAAAGATGGCACAGGAAAAAGCACAGCAAGAGTCTGCTCAGAAACAACAAGCAGCTATTGCTACGTTAAATGTTGCTGCACAAGCAGACCTTGCAAATCTTCAAGCTCTTAATGCTGCTGGTTCAGAAAACCTAAGCGCAGCACAGCAATCAAAACTAGCTAGTTATAATGCTCAAGTAGATAGGATTGTACGCACTGCTGATTTAAAACAGGATATGGAAAAAGCTAATCTTTCTGCTTCCTTGCAGGTTGAGATGCAAAGAATTTCTGAATTAAATGCAGCCGCTAAAGATACAATGACTGCCGAACAATCAGAAAGACTTACAAACCTACAGACCCTAATAGACTTCCGTAAAACTGATGCTACTTTTGCACAGCAGATGGACATGGCTAATATGTCCAATGATCAGCAAATGCGTCTAGCTATCCTTTCTGAAAAAGCAGCTACAGATTCTGCTAATTTTACAGCTGAAAATCAATTTGAACTAGCACGTTTAAATGCGGTTGTAGATAGAAGCATTAGAAAAGCTGAACTTGAACAAAGAATGAAAGAAGTAAATCTTGATGCTAGTTTAAAAGTAGAACTAGCAGAACTTAGTGAAAAGAATGTCACTTCACGAGCTAACATGACTTCTGAACAACAGACAAGGCTTGCTAATCTTAATGTTCTTGTAGACTTTAGAAAATCTAATGCTGAATTAGCTCAACAAATGGATCTTGTTAATCTAGGCAACGAGCAGCAAATGGAGCTGGCTAATCTTGCCGAAAGATCTGCTACAGATGCAGCAAACTTTACTGAGGCTAATCGTTTTAGATTCCAAGAATTAAACAATCACGTTACTATAATGTCTCAGAATGAATCCTTGCGACAAAATGCAGATCTTGCAAGACTTTCAACTGCTGAAAAAATCAGTCTTTCTAATCTAACACAAAAGAATCAAGCAGCTTCAGAATCTATGAGTGCTGAGAATGTTGCTGAACTTCAAATGTATGAAAAGAAGATGCAGGCTGGTCAAGTCAATGCACAACTTGCACAGCAAATGGGCTTAGCAAACCTTTCAAATAAACAAGAAGCAGCTATGTTTAATGCGCAAATGAATGGCAACTTAGACATGAAACAAATGGATGCTAATCAACAAATGGCTATTGCTAATAGTCAGTTTATGCAGACCATGACACAGACTAAGTTTAGTGCTGATCAACAAGCAGCTATGCAAAACGCAGCGGCTATGGCTTCTATGGACATGGCTAATATTGATCAAAGAACTAAGTTAGCTATAGAGAATGCTAAAAGCTTTTTAGCTATGGATATGACTAATCTAGGTAATGAGCAACAGGCTATTATATTAGATCAACAGATGTTACAACAGCGTTTGTTATCTGATCAAGCAGCTACAAATGCAGCATCTCAATTTAACGCTACTTCTGAAACTCAGACAATGCAGTTCATGTCTAGTCTAAAGCTACAGGCTGATCAGTTTAATAGCGCCCAAACAAATGCAATGGAACAGTTTAATGTTTCAGAAGCTAATAAGCTTTCAGCCTTAGACTCTGCAAATATTTTAGAAGCTGATAAGTTTAATGCTCAGATTACTACATCAGTAGAACAGTTTAATGCTAATCTTGATTATCAAAGAGATCAGTGGAATGCTGCTAATGCACAAGCTATTGAACAAGCTAATATTGCTTGGAGAAGAAATGCTAACCTAGCAGATACTGCCGCTGAGAATGCAGCTAACCAACAAAGTGTACAGAATAGCTTTGCTCTTACAGCTACCTCTCAGGCTCAGCTGTGGCAGGAAATGCGTGATCTAGCTGCTTTTGATTTGAATGTATCTCAAGCTGATCTTGATAGGAAAATAACAGTTATTCAGTCAGCTCTTCAGAACGAAGCTTTCATGACCAGCACCGATACAAAGATAGTAGCTCAAAGAACAGCTTTGTTCAAAATTTTAGATGAAATTGGTATAAAAATGTAATAGGAGTTTAGAATATGGGATTTTTTAGTAAGCTTTGGAAAGGTATTAAAAAGCCGTTTAAGGCAATTGGTAAGGCAGTCAAGAGTGCATTTAAAAGCTTTGGCAAGCTTGTCAATAAGGCAGGTATACTTGGACAGGTTGCCATGTTCTTTATCCTGCCGGGTATTGCCAATATGGCTCTAGGTGCTCTAGGCGGAGCCTTTACAGGAGCAGCAGCAGGCTTAGCAGGTTCAACAGCAACAGGTGTTATGGGTTCTCTTGCTAGAGGCGCTGGCTGGGTTATGCAGAAAGCTAGTCAGTTTGCAAGTGTAGCTAAGGCTGGTTTTAAAACTGTTACTGGTGCTGTTACTGAGTTCTTTGGTGCTACTGGTAGGTATATTGGCGGTAAGCTAGGACTTAAAACAGCAGCAGGTGCTGTCATGCCTAACCTATCTGTAGGAGAAGCTTGGGGTCAGTATAGTAAGGCAATGGTGAATAACTTTGATGCTTTTGTAGGTAAGGGTGCTGAGTTTCTAGGAACAAGTAGTGTTGCTGCTACTGCTGGGGCTATGCCGCTTCCTTCTACAGCGCCTGTAGCTACTACAACTTTACAAGATCCAAAAGCTTTAGAAAGTGTAATGGGGAAAACTCCTGATTTTACACAGTCCTTACAGCAGCCTGTGGGTTATCCCGGTGGCGCTGCTTTCCCTGCGGCTGTAGCACCTCCTCCTTCTTTGCTAGGTCGTGTAGCAGCACTGCCCGGACAAGCTTTAGACTATGTAAAAGCTTTGCCGGGAAGAGCCACAAATTATGTTGTTAGTGGTGACATGGGTAGAGATGCTATAGCTAAAGCAGAGGCTATGCCCGGAGCTATAGCAACAAGTATGGTAACTGGTAAACTTATGGAAATGATAAATCCACCAGAAGAGTATGAAGCTAAGACACCGTGGGGATCTAATGCAGGTACTTACAGAAGCTCACAAGCTATACAAGCTTCACAGGTAGATGACTATACTTCCTACGTTTACCAGTATACTTCAGGTACTTCTCCTGATGGAATGTGGGGTGGTGCTGTTAACACCAAGAATTATTACGACAATTATATGCAGCAATTTGCAGCTTAATAAAGGAATATAACTAATGTCAGACCTAGATAAAGCTTTCTATAAAGCAGGTACATCTTTTAAAAGGCCCATACCCGGACACTCTTTAACTAATTCTCCTGATACTCCTCATCCATTTGAAGGGCCACCTGTCTATACAAATAGGACAAAGGCTTTAGAGTACTTCTTTGAGCTTTTAACAGAAGAGAATATATATATAAAAGTGTTAGATGCTTTAGAAGACGGTACTACTGTAATGGATATTGTTAAGGTTCTTGTTTACAAATCATTTTCAGAAGGCTTAATAAACCCTGATATGATGTTAATTGTAGCTGAGCCTTTAGCCTATATGATTGCTTCTTTAGCAGAAAGGGCTGATGTTGAATTTGTTATCAGTGATGATGAAGATGAAGATGAACAAGAATCAGCTGGAGGCGGTATGCAGATGTTAAATGATTCTCTTTCTTCTATTAAAAACCCGCAGAAAGACGAAGAATTCCCAGCTGAGCTAAGTGCTAAAATAGAAAATATAGAACCACCACGTTCTTTGTTAGGAGAAAAATAAATGGCTACATCGTTAGGAGAAGCTTATTCAATTCTAGGATCTGCCCAAGGCGCTGAGTTTAAAAGACGCAGAGAAGAAGAAGAGAAAGCCCGTAAAGATGCTAGGCGAGATCAATACATTAGTTATATAGCAGCTCCCCTTCTTAAAGGAGCTAGTGAGGCTCTTGTCTCAGGGGCTACAGAAGTAGCAAGTAATATATTTCTAGGTGATAACGCTAAGAAATATTTTGAAACTGAACAAGGTCGTATTATAGCCCGCCAAGCTAAAGCGGCTGATAAAATAGAGCAGAGGTTAACTAAACAAATTGATCAGCTTAGCACAGGTGGTAGAAGCCCCTTAGATACTTTAGTGTCACAAGCAACTGCTGATTTTAAAACTGAACTAGAGCTTACATATGGTGCTGATGCTAAGAGTGCAGTTATTATTAATAAAATTATTGCGGATAGCCAAGACACCATCTACACAACAGCACAAGAAAAATTAGATATGCTTACTAAAGTAAGGGACTACGCGGCATTAAGCCCTGATGTAGATGTGTTAAAAGAAAGAGCTGCTGACACTACTCAATTCTTTGGTAAATCAGCAGGTAAAAAACTTCTTAGTACTTGGGCAGGTAAGCTGACAGGTAAAGATCCGGCAGCTGTTGGAGCTAAATATATTCTAACAGGGTCTACTAAATTTGATGAAGAGGATGACGAGTTATTTACTCAGCTCCAAGAAGGCGGTTACATGAAGTCTCTTACTGAACAGATTAAAAAATTAGAAGGTTTTAATAACGGACGCCTTACTAATGCCGTGGCTTCTTGGCAAGCTAAGAATCCCGGAATCAGCCCACTGCTAAAAGGGAGACAGTTTGAAGAAGCTGTTGTTTCTTTGCAGGATAGTGCAGACCTTGCTGCTGTAGCCGAAAAAAATCCTGAAATCGCTGCTTTTTTAAATACTACTGATGGTAAAAATGTTACAAATCCTGAGCAACTTCAACAAGCATTGGTAAAAAAAGCTCTTAATATAAGCCCAACAGAAACTAAAGGCCTTGTGAACATGTACATAGCTAGGCCGGATGGACGTGAGTCTATGCAAGTACTAGAGACAATAACAGCTTCTAGTTTATTTGATGTAGAAGGATCACCTGAAGATATTAAAAAGGATACTGATAAGTATATAGAAATTCAGAAATCTTCTCAAGCTTTTGTAGCAGATACACTCATGCCGCAGTTTGCTTACGAGTTACAAGGGGTGCTTTCTAAGTTGAGTCCTGCTGAAGTAGTTAAGATTAATCCTGCCGCAAGGACGCAACTAGCTTATGATTATATTAACTATCAGATAAATAATAACCTCGTTAATGAACCTGAGATAGAAAAATCATGGTATGAATCTAATGAGCCAGCTAGGATGGAAAGAGTTTTTAAATATCCTACAGCGGGTATTGATTTTATTAAAAACAGTTTAGGTTCAGTAGAAACCCTTGATGAACGTGCTAAGAGTTCAGGAGCAGGCAGAGATATCGCTGCTGTTACAAGTCAAAAGATTGCTCCTTTTTATGTTTCTTTAGAAGAAGATGAATTTAATAATCAGTTTAGTTTTGTAAAAGACCCTGTAATTCCAAATGATTTTAAAATAAAAGCTATAAATGAAGGTTTTGACTTATTGTACAACACGCTCAATGAACAAGCTATTAGGAGTGGCTATAAAGATAAAGATGGAAATCCTAATCTTTCTCCACAGCTTATAGAGCAGCTTGAAGAAAAAAGAAATAATTATCTGAAACTGTTTGATTAATACAGGTATTTAAAATGGAAGCACCGCTTATAAAATTTGATTTTTCTAAAGCTTTTAAAACAGAAGAAGATTTAGATAATGAGGCTACTGTAGATCCTATAACTATCAGCGATAGCGTAAAAGAAAATGGAATTGTTTTTGATTTTTCTAAAGCTTTTAAAAAACCTGACTACGAGAGCATATCTACAGCCCGTCAGCTTGCTTATGGTTTTGCACAAGAGCCTCAGATACTGGGTAGTTTAGGCAGGGGTTTAAAAGCTGCTTATAGAAGTATAGGTAGTGATAAAACAATTACTGAATCTTTTAAAGAAGTAGAAGCTGAAAGACAAAAAGAAATCCTTGCAGATTTCCCGGAGTTTCGTGGGTTAACAGAAGGGGAAGAGCCGCTGACTGTTTTAGGCGGTAGGGTAAGCTCTTCTTTAGTAGACCCAGTAACTTTCTTAATACCTTGGACTAAAGTAGCAGCAGCGGGGAAAGTTGCTGTAGTAGCTACAGGTGCTGGTGTAGCTGCTGGTGAATCTGCGTTACGTGATTATGCATTAAAAGGTGAAGTAGATAACACTAATCTTGTTGTGAGTGCTGTTCTTGGCGGAACTGTTGCTTTAGGGGGCGATGCTCTCTCTCGTTTTATTAGTAACCGTAAAACCAACGGACAACCTGTTGAAATTTTAGAAGAGATAACAGCGGATCTAGCTGATACTACAAAAATTGTACCTACTGTACTAGAAGAACCTTTGAAGCCTATGAATCAGGTTATTCAAGAATGGAGGCGCACTTTAGATCTAGATGCTCGTATACAACAAGGCGAAGTCATGCTTACTGAGGATAGCCCACAGATAGATTTTGTAAAAGCTTTTAATCGCTTCCAAAGAGGTCAGCGGCAGTCAATGACTGTGCAACTTACACAAGAAGAAACAACTTCTTTAGCTACCTCAACCGCTAAGATTGTTGAGAAAGCTCCAATAAAAGAAGAAGAGCTTATTAAAGTAACTACTATATCTAGTCTTTCTAAAGAGATAAATGATATAAATAAATCTATAGCTGCGCTTAAGAAAAAAGACCCTCAGAGAAAAGAGTTAACTGATAAACTTACACAGAAGCACAATGCTTTAAAAGAACATGTAATCAGTTCAAGTCAGTTACGTGTTGAAAAAGCTGTAGATGTTTTAGAAGACATGGCTACTACTGGTAATCTAACTGCTGACATTATGCAGAAAGTTCTCTACGAAACAGCAAGGCCTGTTGGTTTTGGGGCAGCGGGCGGCGTGATGGGTCTTAGTACAATAGAAGAAGATGATGGTTGGGGCCATATACTTTCTTATGTTGGTACTGGTGTAGCTATAGGGATGGCGCAGAAAAAGATTCAACGCTCTGAAACATTTACTAATCTGGACAAAAAGACAGGCGAATTACTAATACAAGATATTGGTGAGAGCTGGTTAAATAAAGCAGCATCACAGTTGAAGTATGTGACAGGTATGAGCACTGCGGTTCGTATGGATGCTATGGGAGGGTGGAATAAGATAATAGGTAATAAGCTATTCAGTAAACTAGATTCTAATGTAGAGTCTGTAGAGGGTCGTACACAGCGTCTACAAGCTGATTACTTATCAGAGCTGTTTCAGATTATTGGTGCTCCTGCCGAAAGATCTTTTGCTGCACGAGCAAAGCAGGCTTTTGGAAAAGATGTAAACTATGATGCTTTAGACAATAAAAATACAGCTATTAACACTGTTGCTGGTGAGGTAATGCGTGGATATGTAAAAATAGGGGACCTGTCAGCTGGTTATACAGGGCTGCGTAAAGATCTAGTCCCTTTAGATGTAGAAGATATTACAGAAATAGAAAGAATAGTCCCTCTTTTAAAGGATCTTCAGGATAGAACAGCGGCTAGGATGGAAGAAGTAGGTATAGTATTTAAAAAGATTGAGAACTATGGCCTACATCAGGTGTGGGATAGAAGTGGTGTTGATGGTGACTACGGTCAGTTTGTAAAAGATTTACAAGATGCTGTTGTTATTCAAGAAAGAAACAGGGCAAAGGTAAAAAATAAATCATTTACAGAAGAAGACGCAGTAAAAGCTAGAGATAAAGCAGTTGTTATGGCAGAGAAGATATCTGGGCGTTTCATTAATGTTAAAAATAAACTGTATGCTGGTAGTTCAGATGTACCTATTTTTACGCAGAATGCTAAAGGCGAGTATAAGTTCAGAGTAGCTGCTGATGCTTTTGAAAAACAGCGAATGCTTACAGATGTAGAAGCTACTAAATTTATGTACGAGAAAGGATACTTGCATATTCATGCAGGTGATTCGTTAGCTTCTTCTGGTACAGCAGCTATAAAAGTTTCTGAATTTTCTGAGGCTTTTGGTGCAAACGGAGAAGTTTTTAATATAGCACTTCAAGAAACAAGAAAAGCTTTTGAAAAGGCTATTAAAGATAAACCTACCGCTGTTGCTGAGAAGTTAAAAAAACAACTAACAGCTTACGAAACGCAACTTACAGGCTCTGCTGAAGCTTATTGGGGTGGCTACGGTAGTACACTAAACACTGAATTAGATGTCTTTACAAAAGCTTTCACAACCTTAGCAAACGTAACCTACTTAACAACAGTATCTATTGTTAACCTTGGCGACTTGGTGCAGCCTTTTACTAACAGCTCTTATGGTGCAGCTTTTAAAACCTTGGCACAACGTGCAGGCAAGGAGAAAGTACAGTTCTCAGAGATGAGTAATTTTAAGTATAGTAAGGATTATGAAAGAGACTTATCTTCTTTCATGCGGAAAGGGTCAACAGGTGGGACGTTTTCAACACGGCTAGATAACATAAACGACTTCTACTTTTTCTCTGTGGGACTAAAGAAAGTAACGGAGATGTCTCGTAACTTTGCTTATGATGTTGGTGTCAACAGAGCCTTTGAGTTGGCTAAGAAACAAAAACTAAATAAAAATGAACTGAAAGAATTATCAGAAATGAAATTAACTAAAGATGATTTAGTTCAGATTGGTAATTTTGAAACAGTTGAAAAAGCTTTTGAAAACGATTCCTCTATTGGAAGTTTGTTAGATATTGCTGGTCGTAGCTCATCAGATAGAGATGCTATTATACCTTCTGTAGGTAATCGTTTGTTATTTACACAAACAAATAATTCTGCTATCAGATCAATAGGGCAGTTTATGTCTTGGGCACAGGCAAAAACAACACAAGCAAATACACTTTTAGGTAGAGTTGAAAATGGAGATGCTAAGTTAGCTATAAAAATACTAGCAGCAGCACCCGTCTATGGAGCTTTCTTAGAGTTAAAAAGGACACTTAGCCCTACTTACATTAGTGACGATGAAGACGACAAAAAAAGTACTGTTAGCACACTTAACTTTATTGGTAATTCAATGAAGCTTAGCGGTGCTTTTAATAACGCCGTGCTGGATAAAGCTATAGAAACATTTAAATCTGCTATTACCTATGATGAAGGTATAGGAGAATCTTTAATACCTTCGTTGGGTTTGTTATTCGATGTGTTAAAAGGTGGTGTTAAAGCCGGTGTTGATGTGAGCGAGGGGGAGGTTTTAAAAGCTTTGAAAAGGGTTACTGTTTCATTGCCTGTGGTTTCGCAGGTGTCTGGTTACGCAGAAAAAATTACAGGTGAGCCACTAATTGAAGTAACGCCCCCAAAAACTAAACAACGGGCTGTCTACAAACTAGGCGGCGAGGTTTTAAATGTTCCTAATGTACCTGTAAAACCTGAGCAACGTATAGATAAAATGACAGGTGTTCCTTATGATCAACAGGCCGGCGCTGCTTTCGTAGATAATGATGATCCTCTACGCCGATTAGGTTTTAAAGGTGGTGGTATTGTAACAGATCCATTAGGGCGTATGGGGTTTGGTATAGGGGGTGCCGTTGTTAAGCTAGGTAAAATGGCTTTTAAAGCAGTTGATGACAAAGTAGCTAAACCTGTGGATGACCTAGATGCTGCTCTGCTGGAGAACAGTGCTTCAAGGACTACGCAGAGAGCTAACACAGTAGCTACAGCCACTAAAGCATCTTCTTACTTGGACTTACTAGGGGCTACAGGTAAGTCTTTAGACTACGGAGCAGGGAAAGGCCTGAACGCACAAGCTAATAAAATAGATGATACTTTTGAACCTTTTCCAGATGTAGACTTTGTACCTACGTTTAAAAGCCCTAAAGAAGTACCTGAAGATACATATGGTAAAATCATAAGTACTAATGTTATTAACGTACTACCACCAGCGTTGAGGAATGAAGCTATTGTAAATATAGGAAAGGCTTTAAAGGTAGGTGGAAAGGCATTAATACAGACATGGGATGCTGGTGCAGCTAAAAAAGGAATGTCATCTTCTAATGCTAAACCAGTAAAAGAGGAGTCGTTAGCCTACACCACATCTACAGGTTCTTATCAGAAAGGTTTTACTATAGGAGAACTTAAAAATTATGTTGCTGATGTATTAGGTAAATCTTTTGAAGTTTCTACCGTGCCTAGTAAGCAGGGTATAAGTGGTGTGGCTGTGGTGATAAGTAAAACTAAAAAATAAAATACTTTTAAAGAAAGGAAAATAATAATGGCTTTAAATTACACGATACAAAGCGGAGACACGTTGTCTCAGATCGCACTTGATCTTGGTGTTGATATGCGGGAACTCGCAGAAGCTAATCAAATTGAAGACGCTAATAAAATTAGAGCAGGTAAAAAATTAGTAATACCAGCTAAGGCAGAGAAACAACAAGAAGCAAAAGAAATTCAACAGATAGAGCGTTCTATACAACAAGCAAAAAAACCAACACCTCTAAAGCGTAAGGATAAGCCCCAGCCTGTCGCTGTCGAGCGCAATATATTGGATAAGGCAAAAGATTTCTTTATATCATCGGCTTCAGCAAGCACAGAACGACCTAGTTTACTAACAGAGAAAAAACCTGTTCCTAAAAAGGTTGATGAGCCTTTGTTATCTGCTAATGTAAGGCAGTTTTTATACGATATAGCAGGTGTGGAAAATACCGTCACTGAAAAAGATTTAAAATCTGAAGAAAGAGCAGCTTTAATAGAGGTGGTTAAAGCCGTTAAAAATAAAAACACTACGAAAATTGACTACGAGGATTATGATACAACAGGTAAAGCAAACGCATACGCAGATATAGGTGGAACATATGCCACTAATGAAGATAATATAGCATTTATTTCTAAAATTACAAATCCTGCATATTCTTTAAAAACTTTACTAGGTGCTGCTAACATTGTAGAAGATGAAGATGGTAATACTCTAGTTATTGATCGTTATAATTTTAACGATGCTCGTGATTTTGATGCTCTGGACTTTGCTAAAGGGGTAGCAGAAGCTGGAAAATCTGGCTATAAACAATTAAGAAACATAGGTAAGTTTTTTGGTAGCAAAGAAGGGGAAGGTAGTCCGGTAGTAATAAACTTAGGAAAATTAAAAGTATGAAATATTTTACTGCCGCAGAACTAGCCTGCCAACACTGTGGAAAAGAAGGCATGAATGCAGACTTCATGGCTAAAGTAGAGTTCCTGCGCGAGCAGCTTGGCTTTCCTTTTGTTGTTAGCTCTGCTTATCGTTGTCCAGATCACCCTATCGAGGCTAAGAAAACATCAGGTCCGGGTGCTCATTCAACAGGAAGGGCAATAGATATTGCTGTTCAAGGAGAGAAGGCTCATCAGCTTCTTAAGAAAGCTTTTAGCATGAATATAGGTGGTATAGGCGTTAATCAGAAAGGCTCTGGTAGATTCATACACCTAGATGATCTCGACGAGACTGATAATCATACACGCCCTTGGGTATGGAGCTACTAATATGGCTCTCTTAGACTCTCTCATAGGGCCAGTAACAGGCTTATTAGATAAGTTCATTGAGGATAAAGATCAGAAGAATGCTTTGGCGCATGAAATTGTAACAATGTCACAGAAGTATGCGCAAGAAAATGCACTGGCCCAAATAGCAGTTAACAAAACTGAGGCAGCAGGTAACTGGTTTCAGTCAGGCTGGCGACCAGCAACAGGATGGGTGTGTGTATTGGGTATGGCAGGCAATTTTTTAGTAATACCATGTGCTAATTTTGTACTAGCATTATTAGAATCTACTATTGTTGTACCACTCATACCTTTAGATACAATGCTCCCTGTACTACTAGGGATGCTTGGTCTTGGTGGGCTTAGAACCCTCGAAAAAACAAGGAAATAGGATGACAGCTTTAGAGTTTATTAACACTGCTTGGCCTGTGGCTGTAGGGTTTATAACGCTAGTCATTGTACTAGCTAAAATGCACAACGATATAGAGACACTGAAAGAAAAAGTGCGTGTTATATTTGAACTATGGAATAACAGAAGGAACGACAAATGAAAAAAGATTCACGTTTAGAAAGAGCTGGTGTTAGCGGTTTTAACAAACCTAAGAGAACTCCAGACCATCCTAAGAAGAGTCACGTAGTTGTAGCTAAGGAAGGCGATAAGGTCAAGACCATACGCTTTGGAGAACAAGGAGCATCGACAGCAGGCAAACCTAAAGCTGGTGAGTCTGAAGCGATGAAGAAGAAGAGAGCGTCTTTTAAAGCTCGTCACGGTGAGAATATTAAGAAGGGTAAGATGTCAGCAGCTTACTGGGCTGACAGGGAGAAGTGGTAATGCCTTTAAAGAAAGGATACTCAGCTAAAACAGTTTCTAAAAATATTAAAACTTTAAAGAAAGAAGGGAAGCCTCAAAAGCAAGCAGTTGCTATAGCTCTTGAAACTTCCCGACGATCTAAAAAGAAACCTACTTAACTGCTTTTAAATCTACACGTTGTGACTTACTAATCTTATCCGACAATTCTATTATATATGAAGAATGATTCTCCATTAATTTTAGAATTGTAGGTAGAGTAGCTTTCTCTGCTTGTGCATTTGATAAATAACCTATTGCGTCTACGTTTAATCTTAACACAGTAACAATAGGTAGTTCTATATTCTGAGTTACGTATATATCTTCTGTTATCATTGTAAGGCCGCCAGTTCGTTTTCAAGATAGTTATGGAGTTTAGTAAATTTGATGCGACTCTCTCTTACAATCTTCCTGATGAGAAACGCATCTTCGTCCTTGAATATACTACTTATTTCATCGTAAGGCAACCCAGAAATTTCTGTTACTAGGTTGCCTCTCGAATCAATTAGTATTCTAAATGATGCTAGATTAGCTTCAGATTTCACACATACCGCCAACACAAGCAAGCTCTTGGCTGCCTGTGGTCATGTCCTCAAACTCAAAAGCTGATAAAGCTTCCCAATCAAACTCAGGCATAGTCTTTAATACCTCAGAATATTTAGCTTCAGTACATTCAGTATAAGGAGCTTGGTCATAAGTATGATCACTATATGGTAGCAGACTGATGCCACTCATCATATCAAAATTCTTCCACATCCAGCTACATATATCAAAGAACTCATCGTCTTTATAATAAACTGTGATAGAAGGTTTATGTTCACACCAGCTGTCTTGGTAAATCTTCCAAAGCTTTAGCTGCTCTAAGGCACCCATGTCTGTAGTGTATATAGCGCCTTTAGGGGACTTCACAGGGAAACTAAAGATAAGAGTAGTACCATGATATAGGTCTTGTTCAGTAGGCTTTAGATGGCTCCTATCGCCGTCTACAGAAGGCTTACGAGTTACCTTAGTAGAGTCTACTTCACAAGGGAAACCAGCCTGTAGCATGTACTGAGCCATAGGGTCTTTAGAATCTGCACGTACTGTCCTGATATAATAAGGACTGAAACGAGGATGAATACCACTAGCACTATTGACAAGCTGTGAAACAGTACCAGAAGGTTTAACACAAGTAATAGCTGCTGCTTGGTTAATCCCTAGACGCTTGGCCCACTTCTTATTTGTTTCTACTGCTACTTCTTTTAAAGTTTCTAAAATGTTACCTAAGTCTTTACCGGAGTTAGTGATCTTGGCATCCATGATACCTGTTAAACTAACGCCAAGCAAGGCTTCTTCTTCGGTATTCTTTTTCCAGATAGCTCTTAGATAGCGGAAGTCTGTTAAAGTAGCTTGGAGAGTACCTAGAATAGCCGCAATACGAACCTTTTCTTTAAGACTGTCTAGAGTATCATCAGCTCGTACAACAACTTCAGACAAGTTACAGAACTGATTAGGGCGTAGAATGATTTCAGAGCAAGGATTAGTACCAAAGTCATGGGCTGTTTCACGTCTTCCATTACGTGCTGCAATCTTTTGTGCTGCTACCCGGCTAAAGACACCACGTTCACCAGACTTAGAATCGTATAAAGCTTTCATTTCATCCATAAAGAAATTAAATTCAGGCTTCTCAGTATAACAAGCACTGTTATTAGCTAAGGCTCTTTGACCCTGCTCTTCCCACCACTGCCCACTCTTAGCATTACGCAAGCGACCATCAGAAGGATTTGAAAGACTGATTAAGGCACTACGTCTAACACCACCAACAACAATAACTTCAGCAATCTTGCAGCACAGGTCATGACATTCAAGAGAGTTTAACTTGCGCCCTGCTGCTTTCTTAAAAAGCTCTACAGTATATTGAAACAAATTAACTAAAGGTTGAGGGCCGCTTGCACGACCGCCAAAAGTTTTTAGGCGTTCACCAGCAGCTCTGACTTTACTTACGTCCCAGCTTGGGACTTCACCAGCATAAAGCATAGCAATAAGCTGCCTCATTGCCTTAGCCCAACCAATTTTACTATCTGCAACATCAATAGTAGTATCTGTTGTATGCAGTTTCTCTGCAACTTCAGGAAGCTTTGCAATGTACTGACGCTCCACAGAGAAGCCTACACCTGTTCCACACATGAGAATATACATCAACTCATCAAAAGCTTTAGGGTGGTCTATGGGCAAATAAGAGCAGTTAAACCCTGCTACATTGTCCCTATCCAAGGCTGGCCCTGCCGTCATGACACAACGCATGGAAGGCATTACTTCTAGATTAACAATAGCGTCTGTGATCTTCTGCTTCTCATCACTACCAATCTTGTTGCCCCAATAGGCTACATAACGCTGGGCTGTTTCTTCCCATGTCTCACGCCTACCTTTGTCGTCCTGCCAACGAGCGTACCTACTGGCCGCTATAAACTTACTGTAATTATCCATTAACGATTACCTCCGTCACCTCTGATGGTGCCTCTTTCAAGGCGTCCAGTTAATTTTTCTATGTTATATATTGCTACGTCTTCAAATGCAATATTATTTTTCTTTAAAAGCACTGCAAGATTCCACAGTACATCACCAGCTTCTGCAATTACTTCTTCTTTGCTAACAACTTTAACATCTCCGCGCAGTAGAGGCTTGACAAATAAATCAACAAGCTCTCCTGCTTCGATCATAAGGCTGGCATAAGGATAAAAAACATTATCATAAGTAGCAAAAGCCTCTGCTTGTTCTTGGTATTCATTGAAGTTCATTTAGTTTCCTTGTATTTATTTTTAAGAAAGTCTTTGTATTTCTCCATAAAAGTATGAAAAGTAATAAGCTCTTCGCCTTCGTCAGATCTTTCTGATGCGTTGTATACATACAGGTTCCAACAATATTCTTTAAACTTCTCTTCGTCTGTATGTGTTTTTGTTTGTAAGTAACGTATAGTTATGACACTACATCCCATGAGCAACAATGCTGGGGATACTATGAGACATACCAAAGTAATAAATAATATATTAATATGTACTAAACACGTAGCAACTATTCTCATTTCAAAGCCTCTGTAGATTCTAACTTTCGCAGTTCTTTTTCTAAAGCTTTTTTAATATTCCTTTCTTTCTTAATGCTTTTAGATTTAACTTTTTTGTTATATCTACTACGGCGTTCTGTTTTGGCATCTAAATAGTTATTGTCCATCGCTCTCTAAAACCTTTCTTAGTTTTTTCTCGTACCATTCAGCTTTTGAAATGTCCTCTATACCATTTTTACTAGGGTAACGCCATCTATATTTAAAAGAATTGCCACGCAGATAACCTCTGAACTCTTCTGGAGTTAACATGGATTGCATAGCAACAATACATTCTACTTCTCCAGAATTGTAATGCTTAGGTTTATAAACAACATCGTAAGTTATTAAATCTTCTACGGTGTTATCTATTAAATTACTTTTGTAACTAGCCTTACACGCTGAGTCCCATTGTTCAGGTACGATGTCATTCAGCCTGTTCTTCTTCATACTCGCTTCTCCATGAGTCAGGTAATGTTTCTTCGGTATACCATCTAAAGTTATTATCTGTAGCCCATTCACCGTGGCTACGTTTTGTGCCATCTTTTCTACGCTTAGCCTGTGGCATAGGCGCTGATGAGTTTGCAAATAAGAACACTAACTCTATGTCAGCAGGCAAAGCTTTTCTAATCCATATGTACTTACTAAACTCAGCATAGTCCCAGAAGCGTCCCTTAGATTCTAATAAAATCTTCTTACGTTTTATCACACGTACAAAATCAGGGTGGTATACGTGATTTACTGTGTAAGGAACAGCGTCATCATGATGTGTCCAATCCTTTAAGATAGTATTATGTAGGGTTTTTTCCCATTTTGAATCGTAGTCACTGGATTTATCAGGATCTACTGGTCTAACTTTTCTAGGTTTTCTGCTCATTAGTGAATAGCGCCTTTCCGTTTAATGAGTTCTAATTCTAACAGTACGAGTAGCTGTTGTACAATCTCAATAGGTACTTCTCTCATTGTAGATTTCTCAACTACAAAGAAATTAGCAAGCATAAGTATCATATCTTCTGGTTGGCTTTCTACTATCATGATCTTTTAGTAGCTCTTATATACTCTGAAATTGTAGCAGCAGTTATATTTTCAATGAGTGTAAGTGGGTTGCGTTTAATAATCATCTTTATGATACGCGAAGAACCCTTCAAAGAATAAGGCATTGAGTAAGCTGTACCGTTTAAATAAGAGTAAGCGTTAGTCTTAGGTAGATTATTAACAGTAACCTTAGCAGCTTCTGTCTCAGAGAGCATAGACTTCAGCCACTCTGTTGCAATAGCTTTTGATTGATTGTGAATTCTTTTAGCGACACGACCATTCATATATAAATTTCCTCAACTTTAGGTGTGGCAATTACCCTTGTAAAATATTTTAAACCTGTAGAATATTTAAAAGCTCTTAAGCCTTTACCGTTGTTAGCATCTGCCCAGCATTTGTTTTTAAAAGAACAATAGGTACAGCCTGAAGCCAACCGCTTGTTACCTTTAACGCCATCAGCTATATCTTCATAGCATCTATCAGGGGGTGTTTCTTTTTTTATTGATGCTCTAAGGTTATCTATGTGCTTACTAATGTTAGGCTTTGAGAAAGGCCCCGGTCTGAATAAAGCCAGCTCACCTGACTCTTTATTGATTGCTAAGAAACCACCATCCTCTGTACCTTCAGCAGTTTCATAAGCTGCTAACTGTGCGATATATCCGAAAGGGTCATCGTCAACTAACGAGCCAGTACTGAACTTTTTAAATGCAAAGTTAGATGCTGTTTTAATATCTACAACCTCACCATCTATCTTACAGTCCATGTGACCAACGATACCGTTAACAGTTACTTCTTTCTGTTGATCAGTTATCGCATGTCCTGACATCTTAATGAATAAGACTAACAACTCTTCTAGCAGATGTCCATACAGGAACTTAATCTGTGTAGCTTCATTTGGCATGTGCTTTGATTCATCTGCTAACGATACTCTAGACTCGTACCACAGCTTCCTTGCTGGGTGTCCTATGTTAGACATTCTTAAACCAGTTGACTGCTTGTGCGGAGATGCCCAGCTTTTAACAGCCTTCTTTACACTCTCTCCGAAATCTTCTATATCTTTATCAGCTATCTTAAGAGCCTTCCCCTTGGATAAGTTTGATAATGATTTATATATGTCAGCTACTAGAGTATCTAAGCTCAAGCTTGAGTTGTTTATTTTCTTCTTCGTCATCCTGTATCTCGTTTGTGTGTTTAGTTAAAACATCAACTGCTTCTGATAGTAGCACATCAAACCACTCACCTGCTACACCTTTAGATATTTTTATAAGTTTATCGTGTATCTTTTTCTCTGCTGCTCGCCTGTCGGATGTGACAATGTAATGCTCTAGATAGTAGTCGCGTAGTGGACTTGCTGTCTGGTAGCTATTCACTCTATCGTTAATGTCAGCAGCCATGCCTACCTTGTACCACCCTTCCCATGCTGGGTTAGATAAGATGTAAACATAACCTTTCTTGGTTAATGTGTACTTAGGAAGAGATGAGAAGGCAGCTTCTTGAAATGATTTATAGCGCCCTGATTTATGTAGGGTATGGCTCTTAGAAACTTCCTTGCCATTCAAGTACATCCTCTTAGAATCACGTAGCTTTACAGCAGCCGGGTTATCTTTATAGTAGTAAGGCTTACCTGTCTTAGGGTTAATCTCCGAATCACTATTAATGTGTTTCACTCCAGTTATCTCCTACCTTGTATTCACCATTAAGGGGGCAGTTAAGTTTTAAAGCTTTACCAGCTTCTATAATAGACTCGACACCTAGTCTGCCTACTAGATCAGCATGTTCTGCTATGACCTCTATCTGCCACTCATCGTGTACGTTGGCTACAAAGTGAGCATCTATATCTTTGATCTTATCAGCTAAGATAACCAATGCCTTCTTCATAGTGATGGCACCTGCTCCCTGTAGTAGAGAGTTAAGTGCTGCGTGTTCACTGCGAATATAAATCTTACGACCATCTAAACTTTTTAAATGACCTTTTGATGCTGCTCTGCTAACTTTATCTTTAAGATGTGCAAATGATGGGAGATTATCAAAGAATGATTTTCTAAGGTCTGCTCCAGTTTTTGCACCTCCTCCAGCCACGCTTCCAAGCTTAGCATCTCCTGCTCCGTATAAGAGTGCATAGATGAAAGTCTTAGCCTGATTTCTTGATTCAAGTCCTGCAAGTTTTTGATTAGTGGTATGTATGTCGCCGTTAATGATTTCATTTGTGTACTCCTTGTCGTCCATGTAGTGAGCCAGCATCCTTAACTCTAAACCGCTGGCATCTATACCTACTAATTTATATCCTTTGGGTACAGTCCAGCATGATCTACATTCTTCTCCATACTTTGAACCAGCATTAGGAACCTGTGCCATGTTGGGACTTAGATGTGACATACGTCCTGTGATAGTTCCGTTCGTTATAACAAACCCGTGTACTCTATTGTCATCGCCAAGGAACTTTAGCCAAGACTTTATCTGACCTTCTCTCTTTTGAAGCAGAAAGAATTCTTTGATAAGCTCAGCCTCTGGTATACCTTTTATCTGACTCAGTGTTTTCTCGTTAACTACTGGTCTATCATTAACAGTAAACTCAGTGGGCTTCCAGCCGAAGTCTTGTAAGTACTCACCAATCTGTAACCTCGATCCAAGATTAAGTTCAATCGATGTTGTCCTTGTAATACTTAAAGGATAAGCATGATTCTTTTCGTGGAACAAGGCGTGCTCTTCCTCCGTTAACCTTACACCCTTACCCTCAGAATCTTCTGCAATCTTTGAAATGCTACTAGACTTTGTATAACGAGGGAACAGTTTTAGTTTGGTTATCTTAGGGTGAAATACATTAGTGACCTCTTGCTCTACTACCTGCATCCTTTCTCGTATCTCAGCAAGAAGAAGCTCTGCCTTTTTAAAATCAAAGTAGAAGCCATGCTCTTCCTGTGTCTTCATGATAGATGCTATGTCTTGCTCAAGTTTAATTGATTCAAGTGAGAAGCCACGACTCTCTTCTCTGAGTTTAAAATATGCAGCAGTGTTCAGCTCCACATCTCGTATACAATAAGTAAGCATCTCATTACTGTAAGCATCAAACTCTTTGAAAGCAATCTTAGGAAAGTTTAATAACTGTCCCCAACGAGAAAGACCATGACCACCATCACGGGTTGGGTTAAACAACCTAGAAAGTACTAAGGTATCTATTATATTTTTATCTTTGCTGAAGTCAGGTCTATTCATTAGTCGTTGAATAACAGGGATATCAAAACCTATAATGTTATGACCGACTAAATCATCTGCACTCTCAAGCAGATCACATCCTTCTTCTAACTGATTAGGCCCATAGGTGTAGATGGTTTTAGTATCTACATCCTGCGCTACAATACACCATATCTTTGTAGCATCTAAACCGTCAGTCTCGACATCAAAAACAAGTCTTGTCATTTCATTCAAATCCCAATGATACTAAGTCATCTTCTTTAGATACCTGTATGTCACTCATGTCCATCTCCTGTAGCCTACCAGTATCATCGTCGAACTTCAAGTGTGTAGCTATACCAACATCACCAGTGTATCTAGACTTCAGTACACGGACACGGGTAGTAGAAGCTTCAATGGGATCATCAGACTGCTGGTTTCTCTCTAGTGAGATAACACAGTCGGATAACTGGGCGATGCTTTGAGATCCTCGCAAGTGATTCAACCCTGTCTCGATGCCATTCTCATGTCCTTTGTTACCATCTATTCGACGAAGGTGCGACACAAGAATAATACCAGCCCCTGTTTCTTCTACAAGGGTTCTTAAGCGGTGCATGATAGCGTCAATAGTACGCCTCTCGTCACCTTCAGCTGAGGTAGACACAAGCATATGCAGGTGATCAATCACTACCCACTTACAGTCGCAACCTATAATCATAAACCGTAGCTTACTAAAGATAGCTTCGATGTCATTGGCTCCGAAGTGTGCATGAATCCAAACACGGTTGAAGTTATCCTTGTCATACATTATATCAAAGAAATTATCTAGCTCATCCTCAGTAAAAGAATCTCTTATTCTATCGATATGTAGTTTGGCATTAGCCTCAATAGATAAGATACCATCAACTGTTCTGTTGAAGGTTTCTTCTAAGGCGATGACACCTACATTATGGTCAGTAGTTTTAATAAGCCAATGCTCTAGCTCACGCGTAACACTGGATTTACCTAGACCTGTACCACCTGTTAAGGTAATGAGTTCACCTTGTCTTATACCTTCCAGCTTATCGTTCAAACCTTTCCACGGGAATGGATAAGATACCTTCTTCTCTCTGTTCTTATACTTCTCTCTGTTCTCTGAGACACTTAGAACTCCTGAAGGTGTGTATGTCTTTGCATCCCACCAACACTGTACAAAACGCTTATGCCCGTTAGCTTTTAATAGATCATTGGCATCCTTGAAACCTTCAGGGAATGTCAATATCTTCGCCTTACCCGGCTTCAATAGCCTAGCTACGCGCCTCGCTGCTTCCTTACCTACAGTGTCCATATCAAAGGCAATGACCACCTGATCAAAGCTTTCTAAGAACTCTAGGTTATCCCTTACATCCCGCTCTGCACCACCAGCACCGTTCTTCACTGACACTACAGGCCACTGTGATCCGAGCAACTCATAAGCTGCCATAGCATCACACTCTCCTTCGACTAAGGTTACAAACTTACCGCCTTGTCTGAAGAGATGCTCTCCGAACAGCTTAGCCTGTGTTGATATACCCTGCCATCTAAAGTCCTTGTTACCTACGAACCTAGTCTTGTAGGCAATGACATCATTCTCTCCATAGTAGGGATAGATATGTTTAAAGACATCTCCAGCACTGTCGTGTGTTACTTTAACGCCGTACTTCTTAGCTGTTTCTAATGATATTTGTCTGTCTGTTAAGGCAGCAAACTGTCCTTCACTTAAAAACTTCTCTGGTTCTAAAGCTCTTTGAGTATTAGATATCATCATATTATCTCTGGTTGAATTATCTTCTGTGTGTTTCTTTATGTATCCCTTGCAGGAAAAGCAAACCGCACTCCCATCAGTATTGATAGAGAGTGCGTCACTGCTGGAACATAAAGGACATGGTTGATGCGTTTTAGCAAATGCCATGATCTTTAATCCTCTTCGGTTACTAAAGCCCCTTCGTCTAGGTTGTTGTTCATAGCTGTAATAAAGGTTTGTTTAGCAGCTAGTAATACATTAGAACGCTTTGCCAGTGAGCCAAGCTCTTGCTCAACCTCAACCAAATAGTTGTAAGTTAGCTTAGCTTCGTCGTTCAATAGCTCAACGTCATACAAACCTTCTTCTGTTTTATATGTAAAGTTACTCATATTTAAAATGCCATCCTGTCTTCAGTGAAAGGTGTGTTGCCATCACCATGCTCTACAAGTTCAAGAACCTGCAAGGCGTGGATGCTTGGTCGTTTGATCTTCTTGATCTTGCCGTAGTTTAATGTTGACCATTGAACCGCAACCCGTGAACCATTACCAATCTTGTAATCCACTCGTTGCTTATTTGTATCAACAACAATAGGCGCAGTGTTTTCTGTACCGTTATAGTTAGAAGCCCACTTGTAGAAAGTAATAACAGGATCAGGGGTATACTTGCGTGAGCCTGCTTCATGTAGACCAGCATTGAACCCTGCTTGTTTAAACTTCAAGAAGACCTCATCACTTACAGCTACATTAACTTCCCACCCAAACTTACCAGTGCCGGGCATCTGTGACTCATTATAGTCAGCTACAGGTGCATCGACATGAGCGTAGTATGCAACACCTTCGATAACTTCTGGGATACCATCAATCATTTTCATTAGATACTTCTCCTAATTAGGTTTTAAAAACTTTTCATAGCCATTAGTAAACTCACCAAATGATATGGCTACCTTATCATCTGATAAAAAGGTAACTTGCATAGTCACCTTGTCTCTATACATATCACCTTCATATGTATTCTTAAACCTAGTCAGCTCTGACTTTGTTGTTTCAACATACATCACCACTCTCCTAGATAGTTTATAAAATCAGGAATAATATTTATAACATCATCTCCTGTAGCAGTCAAAGATAGTCTGTCTTTTGCAAAGACTATGAAACGTGCCTTGATCTTTTCGTTAGGTTGTTTTGTACCTAAGCTCATAGCAAAAGCATAAGCCCAAGAGTCTTCGATAAGATCTTCCATTAAATCACTGCCTCCTTTTATTTAAACCAACCCACATTATAACAGGCTTATTTTCTTTTCACAACACGGGGGCTGTCTAAAAGTTCCATCTTAAAAAACTTACCCCACAGTGCAGACTCATCCCTAAGTGCTGATTGTTGTAAGACACTTAGCCTTGCTTCAAGTATTCGTATCTTATCAGTAAGCTCTATCTTTTCTATCACATCTTCTATGATCTTACTCATCTACTGTGTTGTCCTGTATAAGTTCAAAGTCATCTCCAAAACAAAACACCTTCAGAGTCTCACCATCTTTATCAGTGATAGTAATGTCCCAGCTATTATGATTATGACCATCTACTCCTTCAACACACTTAAGAATCTTTATTGTTTTGGTATCATGTATAAAAATATTATTGCTTATAGACATAACGCTCTCCAAGAATTAGTAATAGTTTCTTTCTCATCTAAAGCTTTCTTAATTAACAGGGCAACCTCTTGTGTTTCCAGCTGGGCCGTACTGTGTGTCCTTTGCTTGACGATACGAGCGAAGGCTATAAGGCTACCTGTCCAGTACCACTCTGTCATCATCGACTGTGGCAGAAGCATACGCGCTTGCTCCATACAGACACCCGAAGCTATAGCGTCTTCGTACTCAGCTAAGGCAAACTGTGTGGAATTCATGGCTTTTTCTACCTTAGAACCCCAGCGTTCCCAACCGCTTGCTTCGTCACTGCTACCCTGCTTCACATTCTCAGCAGCCTTACGCCAGACCTTTGGTTTATAGAACTCTATGTTTGTATCCACATAGCGCCTGCTAACCTCGTTCCATGTCAACCCTACCTGATGTTTAACCAACTGTCGGGCTACAAAGATAGGTGCCTTCATTCTAAACTGTAGAATGACATGAGCAAAGGGCGACCAGTGACCATGCTTAGCTAGAAAAGAAATCAATCGCTCATCCTTTCTATTTAACTCCTCACTGTGGCTGTTGAAGCTAACCCTCGCCGCATTAACTACAGTAAGATCACCTCCCATACTGTTAACTAACGTTGCTTGCATTTCACTCATTTGTTACCTCCAAGTTTATCCTTGTCACCATCTGCGGCGCTCACCGCCGTAAATTCTCAAGGCCAGCTAAGACCACTTTCAATGGTATTGTCTTTCGGCAGATATCCGCACACTGAGCTAGTATCTTTTCTCTAGCAGCACAACCAGCAGCACAACCAGCAGCAGCACCAGCAGCATCAGCAGCAGCAGTAGCAGCATCATAAGCATCAGCATCAGCAGCTTCATAAGCATAAGCATAAGCAGCAGCATAAGCAGCTTCATAAGCATAAGCATAAGCAGCAGCAGCAGCATCAGTAGCAGCATCATAATTATCAGCATCAGCAGCAGCATCAGCAGCATAAGCAGCAGCAGCAGTAGCAGCATTATAAGCATAAGCATCAGCAGCAGCATCAGCAGCATCAGCTAGTTGCTCTCTCGTCGCATTACCTAATGCGAACTGCTCTGCTACTTCTAGCGCATTAAAACTGCGCTGGTCTTGCATCAGGTGCTGCACGAGTCTGGCACACTTAACTTTGGTAAGAGTTATAGTCTGTAAGTCACTCATTAAAAACCTCCAAATATATTGCCGTAGGTTAAAGTAACTACAATGCCTAGAAGAAAAGACACCCCGTACATTAGAATATTACTACTTTCTTTATAGTATATATCCATTAGGTCATCAGTAATACTCTTGATCTCTCTCTTAATATTACCAATCAATATCTTTATCATGTCTTATAACCTCACGCTGCTAGTTTATGAGCGGCTGCTGTCCTTACAAGGGACTGTCGCCGTACCTTAACATCTAGAATGTTGTCTGTCTTTCTACCTGCTGGTGCATGTGTTGACCAGTGAGTCATGGCATTGTAAGCAGCCCACTCAGTAGACCCTAGCAATGGTTGCTCATTCTTTACGTACTGGTTCCACATGTACATTAAGTTACGGTTCATGTAGACATCCTTCATCATCATAAGCTCGTAGACACTAGACGCTGAGCCGACCAAGGCCGCCTTACAACCCGCTGCCTCTGCAAAGATTCTAAAAGCTTGGACATCAGTGATGCTGTGCTGACGCCACCTCTTCCAACGCTCACCCTCTGCCTCAAAAGTTTTCAAAGCCTGTGTAACTTTACGAGCAGCATGATCTGCTGACAGTGAGGGTGTGTGCTTGGACTTGTACATTGAGAAGCCATCGATAGCTACCTGACCATTGGTACATAACATACGAACAGCCCCTACCTCTACTGTAAAGCACCAAGAGCCGTCAAAAGAATTGTAGTGAGCTATCTGGAACTGTGTCTCGTCACCATTTCCTAGATCAACTACATACTGAGGTAAGGTATAGACAATAGCTGCCTTAGCACCGTTGTGTGAGGTCTGAACAGTACGCGAGACACCTTGAAGATTGATGCCTGAGTCTAACAAAATCCGCTGTACTGTACGTTCGCCATCACTGTACTGTGCATTCTCATAGCTGTATGATTTCTTAACCACATTAATCACAGTACCTGTATCGTTATTAATTAACACTCTACGTACAGGATCTTTATACAATTCACCATCTGGTTTAACATACATTAAGGGTGATTCACTTACAGTAGGTAGGTTCAAAGGGCCTAAGTTTTCTAGGTGTATGTTGTTTTTATTCAAGTGTATAATCATTTCTTTGATATCCTTTATAAGATTGTTTTTAGAAGCTTTCGGAAGTTAGTTTAATGTGTTTTCTTTTTCGGTCAAGTGAATCTTTTTCATGTTAGGTAGCTTAACTAGGTTATTCTTTTCATCTAGCCTGAAGATCCCCAGCAGTTCACGCTCTACGTTGTCGTAGTAAACAAAGTTAACGCTATAATCTTTTGTGTTATCTAGTTTAATCAGCTCAGCACCTGCCTTTTTAAGGTGCTTATGCTGGGTATACTGGGGAATGATGTGCTTCTGCCCCTTCTTAAAGCCTATGCTTTGCCTGTCTTGTGTTATTAAATACAGCATACTTAATCCCCTTTACATGTTTACACAAGAGTCTTCGATGGTCAGAAATATACCGATATCACCGTCCTCATGATTACTATATAAGTTTTGAAATAGTTTAAAGATCTTAAGAGCTTCCTCAATATGCTTGTTTGGCTGACTATAGTCCTTGTCTATAACTACTCGCGCCAACACACATTTTGTTATAACAGTCTCCTTAGTATCTGATCTAGTATAGTATGTTGACACTACCTCTATCAAGGCACCGCTACACTCTGCGTATACTCTTTTAGTTTTCATTCAAACTCCTCCTCTTCTATGGTATTTAACACATCCCGTAGTGTCTCGACTGCTGACCACAAGTCTTGCATAGTCTCCTGCCTGATATGTATCTGATCCACATATACCTTGGCGTCTAACCAATCAATCATCTGTCTTAGATCATTTAATATCTTATCCATTTAATACCCCAAGAAAGTTAAGACATCGCTGCCTATATAGTGGCCCTTATAGCCACACTCATCATAGAAATCATTAATCGATGCACCATGCAAAAGTACTTCCATCACAGCTTCTCGCCTTGTAACTTCATTGTCCCATGCTTCAAGTAAAGACATTGTTATTCTTCCTCCCATTGTTGGGTTTCTTTGTTGTACCTTACAGGTATCAGCGCGGCAATGTTTGCATCTATTTTATGCTGACCTAGATGATGCCGTGCAGCGTCTTCCGTGGCGTCCTGTATCCATGCCTCCAGTGTATCGATGCTGCCCGTCTGGGGCATCATGTAGAGCTTGTGTTGTTTCATTATATTAATCCTTTTATTTTGTGAAAGATTTGATACGTCTTTGGGCTAGTTCCATTAAACAATAATGGATCTCATCCATGTATTGCCCAGCCTTTGGGTTATCAGGCATAGCATTTAAGGCTTGGCGACAATCAAACATGATATATTTTAAAGATTCAATATCTAAATCCTTATATCTTTTTATTGTTTGGCTATGCCATTTACCTGTACCATCATTATAATTATTCATACTAACTCCTCCGCTTGTTCTGCTATACAGTCTAATACAAAGCCTACTTTTTCTACTGCAGCTTGCAGTTCCAGCATGGTTTCCCACCATATAGGTATATTCATCAACCCATTGGCCATATAGGCTGTGAAGTGTTCTAGGTCATTTATCAAGCCAAGAACTATGATTTTATCGTCGTTATTCACAGTAATTCTCCCATACTGTCCCATTCTTCTTTAGTAATCCCAGAAATAACAAACTCTCTTTCGTGCTCATTTAATCTAGGCATTGCATCCTGTATAAGCATCCCAGATTTCCAAGCCTCCATTTCTTCAGCAGTTACATCTAGATCTAATGACCTTTCAATCTTACTGAACATAGATACCTTAGTGATTATCATAGTTTTTACCCCTTAATAATTTCAAAGATGTATCGACCTTTCGTAACCCTATAAAAAGTATAACGTCCTCTGCAATAAGAATTTGCAGCGGCAACAACTCTATTATATACCTTATCACAGCTATCACACTTGACCTCAAACCAGTGGCCTCGCTTCATTGGTGCCATGATATCTCTCCAGCTTGAGGCTGGCTGTGTTGTTCTCTTAGGTGCTGGTCGGTTAGTAATTACTTTCAGCTTTAACATCTTGGTGGTCTGATTTGCTTGTGCCATTTTAGTATTCTCCAGTTAAGTAAGTATAGTGAACTTCTGATACATGATTTCCGTCTTGCCATCTTGCTGATTTAGTGGCGAGAAAATTACACCACGAATTCCATAGGTTTTCTGTTCCATAATCTGTACAAAGCGCCACATAATTTACAATTTTATTGTGATTTGTTGCCTTTGCCTTGTCACCCTTTGGATCTTTTGCCAGTGTTAAGTCTTTTATATCTAGGTTATACATTCTAATGTTGTGAACATCCATACAGCCCACCAATCCTGCTACTAATTGACAGGTGAACCCCGCTTTAGGCAGTCCCAAGCCCGGTATCTTAAGGAATATTGTCATAAGTGACAGGGCTTTTTCCTTATCTGGTAGGTTGCTATGAATTACAGCCAGCATTTGCCCATATATAAAATGCTTATGGGTTTCTAGATATTTATATGTCTTACCTTTATTACCCCATAGAAACTTGGAGTCTGATTTATTCTCTCTGACATCCTTCAATTGGTCGCCAACGCCCAACCAATTCTGCTGAATACTTAACACGACCATAAGGATCACGTCTGCCATGTTATCAGCAGACCTCTGAGCATATTCCTGTACAGCTTTTGCATGTATTTTGTACATTATTATTCCCCTATCAGAATATCTAGTAATTCACAAAGCCTGACGGTTTGATCATCTCTTATCTCACGCCCCTCTAAACGTGCCAAGTTTATATCTTGCGCTAAAGTATGCGCCTCGATCATTCTTTTAATATCCATTACTTCACTCCTACTATTAAACCATCCTTCATTGAGACATTGGCAAAGAATTCTCGCCCAATGCCGGTGATGTGGGGTCTATTAGCCCCGGTCAACATACCATCGGGGCGGTATTCTTCGCCGAATACGGACGTTTCGATATATTTTAAACGCTTTCCAATGTGTTCTTTTACTTCTTTCTTTGAATTATATATAAATACCAACATACTTTTGCCCCTTGTTAAAATTTAAACACTGCCAAGTGAGATGAATCCTGTCAGATCATCCTCATGATAATCGCACATTGAATAATTCAAAGCATCGATTACAATTTCCCTATCGATTTCGCCATCGTGGTAGGCGTCCAATAACGCATCCGGTGATTGAAATTTATCTGTTAACATCTTGAATTCTTGATTTCTCATCAGTCTTTACCTTTTTATTGTGGGTTATTATTTAGCAGCTGTAGCTATTTCGGCAGCTATTTCGGCCGCCATAGCCGTGATCTGCGCGGTAGTAAATCCTAATACTAACGCTCGTTTTATGGTAGCACGTGCCTTTTCCTCGTTAGTCTTTTCCACAGTCTCACCTTGAAACTGTAGCCACCATTCATTAGTGATTGCCAGATTAGACTTGCCGGAAAACACCTTGTTCTTGTTGTCGAATTCTAAGCCGCTAGATTCTAGCAACATCCGCAAATTGGTGGTCGTGCAGCCTTTAGGTTTAGCACCAATCTCGTTTAAACGATTATAGATTATTGAGAATGGCGTACTGTTTCCGTGGCTTGCTAATTGTTCAATGGCAAACTGGTTCGCGTCTTTTAAAACAGTCGTAATGTTGGACTTGCTAACACGGGTCAAAGCATTGTTTAGTGTTTTAATGTTAGTAATCATAATTTTAATTCCTTTCAATGGTTAAAGTTTAAGCATACTTAACTAGTATGCTTAAGGTTAACCACTAAAGGATATCAAGCATTAATTATCTCGCAGCTAGCTTATGCCGTTTGCAATTAATCGCAGCCTGATATCTGATTTAGTGGGGTTGAATTATTGCCATCGTTTCAGATAGCAGGGCCGCATACGCGAGAAAAATATCTCATGATATAGGCTCGAGGGATTTTGTGTTAGCTGTTATGCTTAACAGTGGCCGGGCTTTTCCTCACACCTTGCGCAACCGAACCCGCTAGATGTTTTAAGGGTATCGCCCCGACTGGCGATCCCTCCCTTAGACTTACCCGGATGCCCCGGCTGCTAAGATGTTGTTCTATTCGTCTCTCGACTTGGAAACAAGATTATACCCTTTAGTTACGTTAAACAAGGGGCAAATACTAAATAACTAATAATATTTAGAATAAAAAAGCATAAGCACAGAAGTTTTTATAACTACTAGGATAAAGTACTGTACAAGTATACAGTCTAACAGGGGATTAAAGGGGAATTTCAAAGGGGATGACATCAATACAGGGGAATTGTGAGAGCCTGTGAGATCTTTTCAGATAACAGATAGCAATGCTCGCTAAACTTAACAGGCACCTTGTAGGCCATTGTGAGGCTTTTAAATGCCTGTATATTTGTACAGTTTAACTAACAGATTTGCAAAGGGTGATTGCATATTAAAATATTGTAATATATAGGAATCTTTAGAATATTGTGAGGCTTTGCAAAGCTTTAAAAGTATTGCTAGTCGATCACTTTTAAAACTTTTTAAACCGTCAAACAATATTACAAGGGGGCGATGCCTAACAAGCTTGTAAAGGTGTGAAGCCTAACAAGCTTGTAAAGGTGTGAAGCCTAACAAGCTTATAAAGGGGGATAACAGTCTTGAGAAGGTGCGAAGCCTAACAAGATTGTAAAGGTGTAAAGTGTTAACAGCTTTACAGGGGGGGGCAGGTGGCCGGGGGGTACGGG
>Ga0208644_1000536_pt1 | contig 33035 bp, 50 predicted proteins | sample VirMetDEL_Nov_18_FD_184517 | JGI IMG/M metagenome (GOLD analysis project Ga0208644, IMG submission 184517) | Aqueous microbial communities from the Delaware River and Bay under freshwater to marine salinity gradient to study organic matter... | ecosystem: Environmental > Aquatic > Marine >...
GATCAGATGGGAATAGACTATGCAATTTAAATTAGGCTTTGGTCCTATGAGTGTGATCGTTAACAGGGCACTGGCAGAATACGCTAGTATGAAACAGCGTCCTCTAATGATAATTGCCAGTAGGAATCAAGTAGATGCCGACAGTGGCTATGTAATGCAGACACGGGCGCTGGCTGATCAAATGGAGCCATTGCGTAGTGACTATTTAATGCTGTGCAGAGATCATTGTGGACCCTACTTTTTAGACAGTGAACGTGAACTGTCAATTAAAGATGCAGTGAATGCTACAAAGAAAACAATTCAAGCAGACATAGAAGCAGGATTTGATTTGATTCACATCGATACCAGCAGATGTGAAGATCCTTATCCGGTAGCAGACGAATTATTCAACTTTTGTTTGGAACTAAACCCCAATATTAAATTTGAATTTGGCACAGAAGAAAATGTTGGAGTAAGGGCTGGGGTTAAGAAATACAAAGACGATGTTAGATTTGCCAGTCAATACCCAAACATGGAGTTTGTGGTGGCACAGACCGGCAGTTTGACCATGGAGGATAGACAGATAGGCAGTTTTGAACCTGGTTTGGTTAAAAAGTTGGTTGCATTTGCTGAACAGAGTAATGTAAAATTAAAAGAGCACAATGCCGATTACTTAACTGCCGAACAGATCCAAATGCGTCGAAACGCAGGAGTACACGCTTGTAACATTGCTCCACAGTTAGGTGTTATACAAACACAGGTAACACTGTCATTGGCTAAAGAACATAATGTTAACACACATGAATTTGAACGTACAGTATTGGAAAGTAATAAATGGCAAAAATGGATGATCGGTGATAACACAGAAACAAAAATACTGGTAGCAGGACATTATTGTTTTGGTTCAAACAGTTATGAAAGACTTTTTGAACAAACACAAAAACACTGCGACTTAGAAGCAGAAATCACGTTAGCAATTTATAATTGCTTAGACACTTACTATGAGAACTTATTATGATTGTATGGTTTAATTGCAAAATTAGTGACATTAGGCTTACGCCACAACCTAGATATCATTTACGTACAGACGATAGACTAGATGTAGCCAAATATAGTTTAGCCAGTTTCCGCCCGTTAGATGAAGTGACTTCTAAATGGATCTTTAACTTTGAACTGGCAGATGGTTGTGCTGGTAAAGAAAAGGAATTTGAAGATTGGATCCGAGAAAACTTTCCTGCAGATAAAACAGTTATAAACTGGTATCGGTGCAATCACTATGAGCAATGGCAGGAAATGGCAGATTTAGTTAATGCTGAGGACGATGAGTTAATTTTTCCAGCTGGGAACGAAGATCATATCTTTATGGATACTGATATCGAACTGTTCAAAGAAGGATTAGAACTTGTTAAAAATGATTCGGACCCAAATGCAGTTTTTTTTACAAGTCATTATCCAGAACTTGCAAGATGTAGTTTTTATTTTAACCCAGAAGGCATAACTGAAAATAAACATTTTACATGGTACGTTTTAGGTAGCAATGATGCACTGCGTGTTATGAAAAAAGGCCTTTTTAATGAATACGTACAAAAAATTAAGAATAATAAAAACATTTTTTACAGGACTGAAGATTGGAATCAACTCAGTTTGCCTGTTTGTAAAATATATTGTCCAACCAAAGAACAATTTAGGCACTATGATGGATACGCTCATGTTCGTATAGGTGCAGATATAGCTCCACCATTGGAAATTCCTGCAGGATTTTTTGATAAATCTATGACAATTAAATACGGTTTTGATCAGCGTGAAGAAGGCGCAGTAAACATTAACCCACAAATGGAAAGTTTCTTTGCAGAAGATGGCGCCGGCACAGACTATAAATTTAGTTTAGAGGATATTCCGTTATTTTGGAAAGAACACATTAAAGAGATTCAAATTAATCCAGACTCTGATTCAGAACAACTTATAGAAGCAAGAGATGCTCAATTACTTAAAATGAGTAGATGTGAAGCACATTGGGACTTTATGGGGATTGTTTTTGATAACAATAATTATCCACCAGCAGAAAGAGTAAACTGTTGGACCAAATCAATTGATTTCACAGACGAATAACAGTATAATACAGTCAAGGAGAACACATGTCAGACTACACCCGTACATTTAACGCAGAAGCCAAAATCAAACTTACACAACTAATCAACGAAGGCATGACTGTCATGCAAGAAATTGAAGATCTCAACGCAGGTTTGAATGATACTATCAAGGCAATCGCAGAAGAATTAGAAATTAAACCTGCAACACTTAAAAAAGCAGTAAAGATTGCACATAAATCTAAATTGGGTGAAACCAATCGCGACCACGACGAACTAAACACTATTTTGGAAACTGTAGGCAAAACACTTTGACCAAAGCATTTGGTGCTTGGTGGTCAGGCACGCAACAGTTTATCGCAAAGGATTGGAGTAGCCATCCTTTTCGTTTCTGTTTAGAGATGACTGCGTGGGCAATCAGTATAGGCTGTGCTATAACTTACGCTTATACTGTACCTAATATTCCATTTATACCTTTGTACTGTGCATTTATCACAGGCTGCGTTATAGGTGCATGGTGTGCTTATACTCGAGGTAGTTTTGGACTTTTTGGAAATTACACCCTGCTCGCAATCATTGACATGACCGGGCTAATTAAGTTATTATTAATGAAGTAAGATGTCATACGTAGACGCATTATTTGATAAACAACGTGACAGGATTCACGTAGTAGAACGTGTTAACGGCGAACGCCGCTATCAAGAGTTTGCGGCTGATTATACGTTTTACTATGACGATCCCAAGGGCAAGTATCGTACTATCTATGGCACGCCTGTAAGCAAGTTTACAACACGCAACGGCAAAGAGTTTCAAAAAGAAATGCGTATCCAAGGCAGCAAGCGTCTTTGGGAAAGCGACTTCAAGCCAGTGTTTAGATGCTTGGCCACAAACTTTCTTGGCGCAGAACCCCCAAAACTACAGACAGCATTTTTCGATATTGAGGTAGACTTTGATCCCGAACGTGGATTCAGTAAACCCGAGGATCCATTCAACGCTATCACTGCTATCAGTGTGTACTTGGATTGGATGGACAAGTTAGTTACACTGGCTATTCCGCCCAAGTCGATGAGTTGGGAAACCGCAGAAGAAATTTGTAATAGGCATAGTGACTGTTTCTTGTTTGACAGAGAAGAAGACTTATTAAACACATTCTTAGACTTAGTTGATGATGCTGACATCCTGTCAGGTTGGAACAGTGAAGGCTTCGACATTCCTTATACCGTGGGACGCATTACTCGTGTGCTCAGCAAAGACGATACACGCAGACTTTGTTTGTGGGGACAGTTTCCCAAACAACGTGAATTTGAACGCTTTGGTGCCACAAACATTACGTTTGACTTAATCGGCCGTGTACATATGGACTATATGCAACTGTATCGCAAGTATACCTATGAAGAACGCCATAGTTACAGTTTGGATGCCATCGGCGAATATGAACTAGAAGAACGTAAAACTGCCTATGAAGGCACACTGGATCAGTTGTACAATAAAGACTTTGACACATTTATTGAATACAACAGACAGGATACTCGACTGTTAGCAAAACTGGACAAGAAACTCCGCTTTCTAGACTTGGCTAACACCATTGCACATGACAACACAGTATTGTTGCAGACCACAATGGGCGCAGTAGCAACCACGGAGCAGGCAATTATCAATGAAGCACACAGCCAAGGACTGGTCGTACCTAACAGAAAGAACAGAGATGAGGGGGAAGAAACAACAGCGGCAGGTGCCTATGTTGCTTATCCCAAAACAGGCATCCACGAATACATCGGAGCCATTGACATCAACTCGCTCTATCCCTCGGCTATTAGAGCGCTCAACATGGGACCAGAAACCATCGTCGGACAGATCCGACCCGTAATGACTAAAAAGTTTATTCAAGACAAAATGACTGGAGGTACTAGTTTTGCTGGTGCTTGGGAAGGTCTGTTTGGCAGTCTTGAATATGAAGCAGTCATGAAAGGTGATCCCACAGTTGAACTTACAATTGATTGGGAACAGGATGGTACCAGTGATGTTGTCAGTGCCGCAGACGTTTGGCGCTTAATCTTTGACAGCAACAAGCCCTGGGTACTCAGTGCCAATGGCACTATCTTTACAATTGAACGCAAAGGTATTGTGCCTGGCTTGCTGGAACGTTGGTATGCTGAACGTAAACAGATGCAGGCCAAACTTAAAGACTGTATTGCAGAAGGTAACGAAGCAGACATTGAGTACTGGGACAAGCGACAGTTAGTTAAAAAGATTAACTTGAACAGTTTGTATGGTGCTATTTTGAATCCGGGTTGTAGGTTTTTCGACCACAGGATCGGACAGAGTACCACACTGTGTGGCAGGGTAATTGCCAAGCACATGGATGCATTTGTCAATGAAGCAATCACTGGCGAGTACGACCACGTAGGCAAAAGTGTTATCTATGGCGACACTGACTCTGTGTATTTCAGTGCTTGGCCAATAGTAAAAGAAGATGTTGAAGCAGGACGTATGCAGTGGAACAAAGACATTGCTATCCAAGTCTACGACAACATTGCTGACCAAGTAAATGAAAGTTTCCCAGCATTTATGGAACGTGCCTTTCACTGTCCAAGAGAGAACGGCAGCATTATCCGAGGCGGTAGAGAGATTGTGGCTAGTAAAGGTTTGTTTATTAAAAAGAAACGCTATGCCGCACTAATCTATGACAAAGAAGGCAAACGCAAAGATATCAAAGGCAACCCTGGTGAAGTAAAAGCCATGGGCCTGGACTTGAAGCGTTCGGATACTCCTAAGGTTGTACAAGACTTCTTAAGTGAAATCTTATTAAAGGTGTTAACAGGCAGCGGCAAAGAAGATATTATCGAACGTGTGCGTGAATTCAAGTATGAGTTTCAAGAACGTCCTCCATGGGAAAAAGGTACGCCCAAGCGTGTTAACAACCTGACCAAGTATACCGCAGAAGAAAAAAGATTAGGTAAAGCCAACATGCCCGGACACGTTCGTGCCGCAATGAACTGGAACAACTTATGTCGTATGCACAGTGACAAGTTTAGTATCCAAATTGTTGACGGTATGAAAGTGATTGTGTGCAAACTCAAAGATAATCCACTTAAATACACCAGTGTTGCTTATCCCACAGATGAAACACATATCCCGCAATGGTTCAAAGACTTGCCGTTTGACGACAGCACAATGGAGTCCACTATTGTAGACCAAAAAGTAGAAAACTTGTTGGGTGTGTTGGAATGGCAAATTGCTGAAAACACAGATATCAATACTACATTTGATACATTGTTTAGTTTCGAATAAAATCTAAATAAGAGATGAAGTTGTCTGAGTTAGTTGATTTAAAATTGCGGATGGAAGAATATTTTAACAACAAACTAACTACGACTCTAAATAACTTAATAAATGAATTTAAATTGTGGGAAGGTGTAGCACTAACTCACAACAGATTGATAGAATTACAAAACGAAATTAAAGAAATTGACCATTTAACATCTTTAAAATTTGAAAATTTTTTAAAAGATATAGAAGAAGAAATTGAAAATAAATCAAATGTCATGCTAACATTAGGGTATGAATTAGAAGGAAAAAAAGTTTTAGGTCCATCCCAAAGTGTTCACGAAGACAAACAATTTCGATCTATAAATGTGTCAGATAAATTTAAAGAACAACTAGGTAGTAAAATTAGAACTAAAACAGACTGGAGATATCCTTGTTTAGAGATTGGGCCTGGCGAAGGCACTTGGACAGATAACTTAGTGGGTTGCGATCCATTATATTTGGTAGACATACATCCAGAATATTTAGAAGCAACAAAATTAAAATATACCCGCCAATTTAGTAGAAGGATAAGATCATATTTAATCGGTAGTCGTAATGGACAGACAAGGGAAAAAATAAACGAATATAATTTATCAGCTTTACCCAAAAATCAAATTGGATTTATTTTTAGTTGGGCGGTATTTGATTTTCTATTCATAAACGAAATAGAAATTTATCTAAAAAGTTGTTTCGAAGTATTAAAGCCAGGTGGCAAAATGATTTTTAGTTTCAATGACTGTGATAAAGTTATAGGAGCACAGTTTGCTGAAAAAGGCGAACGATCGTGGGTAACTAAGAAAGCGCTCAACAAATTATTTTCAGAAATTGGATTCGGTTTAACCGAGTTTTACTGTGATGAAATTGAAAAACATAGTTGGGTAGAAATAGAAAAACCAGGAAGTATGGTTTCAATGAAAATTGGTCAGCCTAAGGTATCAATTCATAAAAGACAAGGATTTGAAAATCTTGACACAGGTCCCACAAAAGTATATAATAAGCAACAAGTAGCAAGATTAAAACAGTTAGCAATACAACTTGGAGTCGATACAGCAGAAAATATTATGTCTGGGATGTATGAACCTCATGTATTAGAGAAAAAAATAAACATTTTAAGGATGAACAAATGAAAGATCACTTACAAGATATAGTACAACACACACATGGTTTAGGTGTAATTGACCTAGTAAAAATTGTAGGCAGCGACAGTGAAACGGCATTAGAAGCACTAGCAGAAGACCGCAGTGTTATCGTTCAAGCCAAATTCAAAGGAGTAGTTGCAGACTTTATTGGCACGTTTGGTATGCCTAACTTGGGCAAACTAAACACTATTCTTAATATTCCAGAATATCGAGAAGACGCCAGCATTGCAGTCGCACGTCAAGACCGCAATGGTGAAAGTGTTCCAGTAGGTGTACACTTTGAAAACAAAGCAGGAGACTTTAAAAACGACTATCGTTTTATGGCTAGTGAAATCATTTCTGATAAACTTAAAACTGTTAAGTTTAAAGGTGTAAAGTGGAATGTAGACATTGTGCCCAGCGTGGCCAGTATTCAGCGTCTCAAGTTTCAGGCACAGGCCAACAGTGAAGAAACTACGTTTACTGCTCGTACAGAAGGCACGGACTTGAAGTTTTTCTTTGGTGACCATAGCAGTCACGCAGGTAACTTTGTGTTCCAAACTGATGTCAGCGGTACACTCAGTAAATCGTGGGCATGGCCTGTAGCAGTTGTAATCAGCATTTTAAACTTGCCCGGTGATAAGACATTTAAAATCAGTGATGAAGGTGCCGCAATGATTACAGTAGACAGTGGCATTGCCGAATATAACTATATTCTGCCAGCACAGACAAAATAATGAATTATGATACCTTAGTCACGCTGAAAGTTTTACAACAAGAAATCAGTGTGCTCAAGAATAAGATTATGCCAGAAGATAGTGGACACATTTATACTGCTATCAGCGTGATTAAGGATCGTATAAAAGAATTAGAATGTGAACTAACACCAGAAGAACAAACTTGGTACGCACTAAATGCCAACTAAAGACGATTTAACACAAAAACAAAAAGACTACGCAGTATTCTTACCTGCGCTCAGTAGTTTTTACAGCAGAGATGTTAGCAAACAACAGTTAGACCCTAACTACATTGATCCAGCACGAGTACCCCAAGACTTTGAAAATGGAGTAGAAGGCTTAAACTGGATGAACAAAAATGAAGGCTACTTTACCTATCATTGGAGTTTGTATTCAGCAGGACACGCAGACTTGAACTTGAACAAGATTGGTGGGCGTGATGACATGGTGCGTAATCGAAATCGTAAAAACGCATTTGTGTTGGGCGATAGCGGTGGCTTTCAGATTGGTAAAGGTGTCTGGGAAGGCAACTGGAAAGATCCTAACTGCCCACAGGCTGCTAAAAAACGTAAGCAAGTATTAGAGTGGATGGATGCTTACATGGATCGTGGCATGATCCTTGATATTCCTGCTTGGGTCGCTCGTAGTCCTGCAGGGCAACAGGCAACAGGCATTACCACATATGCAGAAGCAGTGGCGGGCACTAGCATCAACAACGAGTACTTTATGCAGAACCGCAATGGTAACTGTAAGTTCTTAAACGTACTGCAAGGCGAAACACACGCCGAAGCAGATGACTGGTACGAGCAAATGAAACATTACTGTGATCCCAAACAACACGCACAGCCGTTTGAAGGTTGGGCAATGGGTGGGCAGAATATGTGTGATGTACACCTTGCACTACGCCGTATTGTTGCGTTAAGGTTCGATGGATTATTGGAACCGGGACTGCACGATTGGATGCACTTTCTTGGCACAAGCAAATTAGAGTGGGCAACTCTACTTACAGACATTCAACGTGCAGTCCGAAAGTACCATAACGAAAACTTTACAATCAGTTTTGACTGTGCCAGTCCTTTCCTTGCCAGCGCCAACGGACAGATTTATTATGATGTTACCATAGAGGACCGCAGTAAGTGGAGTTACTTGATGCAACCCAGCATCGACGACAAAAAGTATGCAAAAGATTTTCGTCCTTTACGTGACACTATACTACAGGACGGGATATTTGAATCATTCTTGGAAAGTCCCATCAGTGAACGTCTCAAAGCCAAAGACGTTTGTATCTATGCGCCAGGCGACTTGAACAAACTGGGCAAAGAAGGACGTACAAGTTGGGACAGTTTCAGTTACACACTACAAATGGGACACAACGTATGGACTCACTTGTATGCTGTACAGGAAGCCAATCGTCAATATGACGCAGGCCTGTATCCCGAAATGTTAGTAGCAACTACCAGCAACAAAAAGGCTTTCAGGACTTATGACAGAAACTTCTTCCGTGACATTGTGGATGATATCTTTGCTACCAGTGACAGAAGCCGTGCTGAAGAACTGATTGAACACTACAACCGTTATTGGTTAAGCATTATCGGCACACGTGGTGCAGTTGGTAAGAAAACTGTAAACAGTAAAACACAGTTCTTTAACTTGTTTGAAACCGAAGAAGTGGAAGAACATCACAGAGATGACAGTGACTTGGATGAATCTAAACTCGAAGCACTGGAACAAGAATGATTTTTGAAAAAAACGACACGCAAACAAAGCAACGTGACCCTAATAGGTCACCAGTTATGCATGCAGAAATTGCACATCTGTTTCCTGTACCTTTGTACGTTAAAGAAAATGCTGTGGATTCTGCATTAACTGAATGTTTACAAAATCCAGACAATCGAGAACCTCATTTAATGATAGACAATTGGGGGCATGTCAGCAAAGACAACTATTATCTAAATCAAGAAAAGTGTCAGGCATTAAAATCCGCTCTCACTGCTTATGTAAATGACATGGCGAATAATGTGTTAGGGTTTGCTGGAGAGTTTGTAATTACACAAAGTTGGATTAGTACCAAAAAGCCTTATCAAAGTCATCAACTTCATACACATCCTAACAGTATTATTAGCGGTGTATTTTATTATGACAATCCAGAAGACGCTAGCCAAATTAGTTTTGTGAAGCCAAACTTTACTAGTTCTATATATAGTTTGAAACCGATTCGTAATGATGAGAACAATGTTTTCACTGCAGATGAAATGCATATTAACGTAAAGAATACTATGCTGCTTTTATTTCCTAGCTATTTACAGCACACTGTTTCGATGAACGAAAGCCAAGTAAATAGATATAGCCTAGCATTTAATACTATGCCCAGGTATCAGTTAGGATTACAGAACGACTTAACACAACTTAAAATGCCAAACTTTGAATAAGGAGACGACTATGTATGAAACCCGTATTAAACACCTTGAAGAAATGCACCGAGTATTAGATAGTAAAATTGAGGCGTTAGAAAAAACAGGTATATATGAAGATCATGCTCTTGCAAATATGAAAAAGCAAAAACTTCAAATTAAAGATGAACTAAGACGGCTCACCAGATTGCAATGGGAACATAATCACGAAACTGTAAACTTCGACGACTAATTATGGCACAACTATACAGAATCACACCCTTGGAAAAGAAAAGCATCGAATTTGTAATCGAATGTTATCAAAAATTAGAAGATGGAGATACCAGAGGTTTTACAGCAACATTTCTCTACCGTTGGGGACAGGGGTTTAGAGAACTAGACAATCCTGTAAGTAAGTGGGAAGCAACCAGTGACGATGGTGTAAGTTGTGATCCCACAATCGGTTGGGGAGCAGAACTAGATGACGGCATCAGTACATGGGTTGATTTCGACGGCGATTGGACTGATGCAGAACGAGAAGAAATTGAAGCCTACTGTGAAGGCGAACTAGAGGATGATGAAGGACGCTGTTGCGAAGCATGGTTGTTTGATGGAGATCACGAATACGAAATCGAAATGGACGAAATTGTAATTCATGGTCCCGTTAAAATTGACTTAGTAGACGAAGACAACTATAATACTGTAATCGAAGAAAACGTAGAACCTCAAGAATGAAAAGTTTAGTTATTGGCATGGGTATAGGCCAACTATACCTTGCTGTATTGAAAAACATTGGCTCAGAAGTAATCACCGTAGACACAAACGAAAATGCCGGAGCACATTTTGCCAGCGTGGACAGTGCATTAGAACGGCATCCATTTTTTGATACTGTACATATCTGCACTCCAAACTTTACACACTATGATTTGGCAGCAAAGGTAGCACCCTACACAAAAATTGTTTTTGTGGAAAAACCCGGTGTTGCTACCGCAGAACAATGGCTGTCATTGCTAACTACATTTCCTAAAACACGTTTCATGATGGTTAAAAACAATCAGTGGCGTGATGAGTTTGTGGACTACAAAAAGATTGCTGAAAGTGCGGACACTATCTTGTTTAAATGGATTAACCGGAACCGCGTACCCAAACCAGGTAGTTGGTTTACTGATAAGAAACTGGCATATGGTGGAGTTAGCAGAGACTTGTTACCTCACTTGCTAAGTTATTACACAGGATTCTTTTCGGACTTTGCCAAATCTGTACCTAAAGTAAAACTTGTAAAGCAACGTTGGACTATCGATGACTTGGCAGATAGTGACTATGGTGAAGTTGATCCTAATGGTCATTATAATGTAGACGATAGGGTGGAATTGGAAATGAAGCATAACGGCAAACTGTTGTTCTTTATTGCAGATTGGCGCAGCAATGATAAAGATGACATCGGACTAACATTTATTGCAGAAGGCGGCGCAAGATTTGAATTTGAACTAGGTCTCTGTCCAGAAAGTGCATACGAAATAATGATTCGTAGTGCCGTAGATAATCTAAATAACAGTGACTTCTGGCAACAACATATTAAACAGGATCTTTGGATTCACGAAGCAATAAGCAATGTCACAGCAAGTTAAAGTATTATCCACCGTAGGTCAAGGTGAGTTTGTAGAAACAGACTACACCTTACCTGAATTACAACCCGATGAAATTTTAGTCAAAGCCATAATGACCGGCGTGTGTCGCAGTGACATTGACATGATGCAGGGCACGTTTGGACCACTGCCATTAGACATGCAGGGACATGAAGGATTGGGAATTGTTGCTGCCAAAGGCACGCAAGTACATGACGTTATAGTAGGCGACTATGTGGCTACCAGAGGTGAACCTGCTTATGCTGATTTCTATCGCAGTAGATCCAATGAATATGTGTGGGTGCCAGAAGCACTACCTAAATATATTTTAGAACCAGTGGCCTGTGGAATCAATGTCATACATCAACCTTTGCGTGAAATTGCAGAACGCAGTGGACCAGGACGAAGGTTATTGTTGTTAGGCAGTGGATTTTTGGCTTGGGTGGCCTACCACACCATCCTACTTAATCATTTGGAATTTGACGTAGATGTTGTGGGTACTAGCAATCGTGCGCTTTGGCAAGATACACTCAAATCGTATCCGCAGGACTGCGAATACGATGTTGTCATTGATTTGAGTGGTCGATATGATGTGTTTACTGGCGTATACAACGCCAAAGAAAGTTTGTTGGTAGTGGGTGTACAAAATACTGTAACCACAGACTTTGGTAGTTTACTTTGGAAAGCCTGCACTATCATGTTTCCCAGTCCGAGAACAGATGGTTTCTATAGTGCAATGAAATCTGCCGAATATTGGATAACCAATGGCGATATTGTAGTTGACAGTTTTTGGACAAAAGGTTATAATAGATACACAGAATGGCAACAGGCATTTCTAGATGGAGCAAATCGTCCCGACGGTTACAGTCGAGGATACATTTATTGGGGTAAAAATGACAATTGATACAAGCGGTCGAAAACAAGTAGACTACTTTGTTGGTGTAGAAGTAGAAAATACTATCATGAAAGGTGAGCGTACACTGTTTGTAGTGGGCGTAAAACCTGTTGACGAAATTGTCGAGATCGCAGAACGTGAAGGCGTAAGACATTTATACTTTGGTACCAGCCAAAGTTTTCATCCTGCCAATCCTTATGAATGGGCACAGTGGGATGATATGATTAAGCCATTGTTGGTTAAAAACTATTGGGTCACACTGGACTTTGGTGTTGAGTATGCTCCAGAGATTCACGAAGAATCTTGGAATGAGTACAACACATTCATTCCTATGATCTCAGTTAAACTGCCTTACATTAAGCAGTATAACTATCACGCAACACTTAAGATTGATGACAACACTTGGGGTGACACTAACCCTGGTGTTTGGTGTCATCCTCTTAATGAATTACTTAAACGACGTGTCTACACAGACTGGAAAGACTATGTAGGCGACGAACCTATAGGTGCAAAATGAATCAAGAACAAAGAGAACAAGTTAATCGTATCATGGAACGAGCAGACCGTAAAGTCTGGGTAACGTTTCGCAAAGAAGGCATCCATCGCTACCCAGCGGCGGCAACAGATCCTGCATTAGCAACTGGAAACGAGTATGATGTTAGTTTTCTTGGCGTGCCACATCGACACATTTTCCACTTTCGTGTCTGGATCGACGTACTACACAATGATAGAGACATTGAATTCATACAGTTTAAACGCTGGTTGGAAAATCTCTACCGCGATGGTACTTTAGCATTAGACTACAAGAGTTGCGAAATGATGAGCGATGACTTGTACGTACAAATTAGCAGTCGTTATCCGGATCGTGCAGTATGGATTGAAGTATCAGAAGATGGCGAGAATGGCGCACTGATCCGTTATGAAACCACTCACCCTAACTTATCTGTCAAAATTTGATTAATATATTTTTTGCTCCAGGCACATTTGGTAGTACCATGGAATACATGCTCAGAAACTTTACTAAAGATTTTGAAAATGTAAAAGGTAATATTATGCTAGATGGTTCAATGCATTCATTTAAAAAAGAATGGCATGTTGCATCCTTGGATAAGACTGAGACTTATTCAGAAGAAATAGAAATTTCAACAGTGACCTATCCGTGGTATGGGAAATCATTAGACGAAATTTTTAATGTATGGCCTGGTGATCTAAAAAAATCAAAAAATGTTTGTATAAAAGTAAAAGACCTAGAGGCTGGAGAACTAAATTTATTATTCTTTTTTTATAAAATTGCGAAAAGTATTCTATCAGACTATTTTGCCGCCGACAAACATTTTGCACGATGGAACTCAAACTATACCAATCATAAAGATATGCAAAAATGGGAGAAGCGAGAATGGTATAGTTTATTTTATATAGGCTTGCTCAATGACTGGTTAAATGTAGAAAAACCGATAAATCAAATTGGTAATTTCTTACTAATTAATAATATAGATATTCTTAATAATTTAGACATTGAGTTTACAAAAATTGTCGATCATTGCGGCTTAACTGAAGATAAATCTATAGAGTATTTTGAATTTGTCACAAAATGGACTAAGGCACAACAATATATTTTAGAAGAATTTAAATTAATAGATAAAGTGGTATTATCTACAATAAATGGCTTAGATTTTGATTGGTCTCAAGATAGACTTTGTTTTACTTCAGAGTGTATAATACAAAAAAGATTACGCGATAATGGGTATGAAATAAAGTGCTACAATCTAAATGATTTTCCAACCAATAGTGAACAACTATATAACTTACTTGAAAAACAATAGGAGAAAGTAATGGCAGCAAAATGGCTTGAAAAATATCTTACTATGAAGCCAGAAGTCACAAAAATCTTTGATGACTTAGAACAGTATCGTGATTACTGCAAATTTAACTTTGTCAAGTTCGACGAGCGGGACTTGTACAAGAGTGATGCATATCGCAAATTTGATCGACAGCGTAATCGTCGAGAACGACAAAATGGCTAACGTATTTTTAGTTGACTTAGAATCGGTTGAAACACGTTACACTGGTCAATGGCAGTCACATATCCCAGAACTGTTAAAGAAAGCAGGTCATAATGTTCAAGTTTTATCTGGTCCTACGGACATTCCTAGTGCCACTACTCCTGGCGCCTTTCTTAATTTTGGTGGGACTAATATCTATAAGTCTAGTCAAGTCGAAGCAATGGGTAGACTATTTTGCAGTGGGGGAGTTGGGCGTGGTGACCATTTTCTTTTTACTGACGCTTGGCATCCAGGCATTATTAACCTAAAGTACATGAGTGAACTACTGGATATTCCAGTAAAGATTCACGCACTTTGGCACGCCGGTAGTTATGATCCAGCAGACTTTCTTGGAAGACTGATTGGTGATGCTCCTTGGGTACGCTATGCTGAAAAAAGTTTCTTTGAAGCCATAGACTACAACTATTTTGCCACAGACTTTCATATCAACATGTTTGCTGGTAACTTGTTAAATGCAAATCTTGGCACAATGTACAAGTATCAGGAGTCCAAAAAAGTAATTCGCACAGGTTGGCCCATGGAGTATATGGACCAGACACTGTCTCCATACAAAGGTATGACTAAGCGTGACTTAATTGTGTTTCCGCATCGTATCGCTCCAGAGAAACAGGTCGCCATATTCCGTGACTTAAAAGAACAACTACCTGAATATGAGTTTGTAGTCTGCCAAGATCAGGAACTTACCAAGAATGAATATCACAATATTTTAGGCGAAGCCAAAATTGTGTTCAGTGCCAGTTTGCAGGAAACCTTAGGTATAGGTGCATATGAAGGCGCTATTGTAGATGCTATTCCCATGGTGCCTGACAGGCTCAGTTACAGTGAAATGTATTATGAGGGATTCAAATATCCCACAGAGTGGACAGAAAATTTTAGCAAGTACATGATCTACAAAGACCATTTGGTTAATCATATTCGTGCCACTATGGAACACTATGAACGGCGTTTGCCAGAACTTAAAAATCAGACACAGGACCTGACTGACAACTTCTTCAGTGCAGGATCATTATTAAAAAATATAAACTAAATGTCTTTTGATACCGTTTTCGAATTTGAAAAAAGAATAGCAGAATATTTTGGATCTCCTTACGTTATCAGTACGGACTCCTGCACCCACGCTATTGAATTATGTTTGAGATACGAGAATCCCGAAACAGTATCTATTCCTCAGCACACTTATATTAGCATACCGTTCACTTTAATTAAATGCGGTATTGATTTTTCTTGGCAGGAAAATTATTGGCAGGATTATTATAATATTTCAAATACTAATATTATTGACGGTGCCGTTTATTGGAAAATTCAAGGTTATATTCCTGGAAGTTTATTATGTTTAAGTTTTCAGCACAAAAAACAACTTTCTTTGGGAAGAGGCGGCGCTATTTTATTAGATAATAAAGAAAAATATGAATCACTAAGCCGCATGCGATATGATGGAAGAGATCTAAGTCGTCCTTGGGCAGAACAAGATTTTACAGAAATAGGATATCACTATTATATGACGCCAGAAACTGCTCAACTTGGAATAGAAAAATTAAAGGATATTAATCCAAGCCAATCAAAAACTTGGTCGTGGCAGGATTATCCAGATTTAACTAAATTGACAGTTTTCAAAAAATGACTTTCAACTCCATTTTAAAGTTTGAACAGGAGTTAGCCGAATTCACAGGCGCTCCTTACGCAGTCATGACTGACTGCTGTACTCATGCCATTGAACTTTGTTTTAGGCTAAATCGTCCCGATGTACTCAAGTTTACTGCTTACACTTATCTTAGCATTCCAATGTTGATGCACAAATTGGCTATACAGTATGAATATATGGACGAGCAGTGGACCAGCGAATACAGATTTTATGGATCAAATGTTTGGGACTGTGCTCGACGACTTGAAAAAGACATGTATAGACCCGAGCGCATCCAGTGTTTGAGTTTTGGTTGGGACAAGCCTTTACAAATAGGCCGTGGTGGTGCTATACTATTAGACGACAAAAACAGTTATCAAAGGCTAATCGAAATGAGATACGATGGTAGAGACTTAACACAAGTGCCGTGGCAGGAGCAACGTGTGTTTAGAGTTGGTTATCATTATCGTCCCACAATTGAAGAAGCCGAGGCTGCATCCCAAGAACTTAAAAAAATTAAAATTACAACCCCCAAACCTAAATACAAACAGTATCCGGACTTAAGAACTATAGAGATTGTAAAATGAATAAGAATATATTAATTTCTGGATGTTCTTGGGCAACTGGTTGTGGTCTACCTGAAGAGAAAAACAATCCACGAAATTGGCCTACCCAACTAGTAAATGCAATTTGGCCTGGCGCAGATATGAACAATATTGCACAGAATGGAAATAATAACGACACAATATTCTTTATGACGGCAGAAGAACTACTAAAAAACAGATATGATTGTGTTATTGTAGAATGGTCAGAAACTGCACGATTAAATTACAATATAGGATTAGAATTATATCACACTTTGTCCAGGTGTGAATCTGACCATGACATAAATTTAGTAAATCACGAAACAGTCAAAGCAGACTGGTTGTATAAAAATATTAAACAAAATATAGTTAAAATTTCAAATGAGCATTGGTTTATTTTAAACATGGTAAGATATTTAAATATTTTAATACAATTACAAAAACCATATGGTGAGATATTTTTTGTAAACGGTGGCGGGTGCTGGCCGGATGGCTATTTTAATAGGTGCGATTCCTGGACCGATGCCGACTCATACACAAAAAATGACATCCTACAAATGGATTTTAGAGATGACGAAGAAATAGCACAACTCTATAGAAAAGTACATGATGACTATGAAAATGCAGGCGGAATCAATGAATACCGTTGGCTTAATCTATATAACTCATTGCATACGTCAAAAATAGATATAGCGTCTGACACCGATTTACATCCAGGAATATTATCACAAGATAAATTTGCTACAGAATTCATTTTAAAAATTAAAAATATTGGCAAACAAAATGTTTAAAAAAATTCAACTGTCAGATTTTAACTTTGATATCTTTTTGAATGCAGACTACACTCAACATACAGGAAGTTGTATAAACCACCAGGTGTATGAATTAACTGATATACACACAAAGTATGGTGGATTTCCTACCTCTTATTGTTTAGAAAATACTATGATTCATCAACTTTGGTGGACCAAGGAACAAATAGATTTTGAAGATTTAGGAAATAAATTAGGTATAGACGTTGTCACGGTATCTAGTATTTTGCAACCTCCAGGGTGTGTAGTGCCTTTGCATCGTGATACTTTTTATCAAATAAACAAAAAATATCCGGAACGTCAAGACCATAAAGTACGTGCAAATATTTTTTTAGAAAATTATAAAGTAGGTCATTTTGTACAGTATCTAGATGAAAATCAAAAAATTTATACAGTTGATAATTGGGATCGAGGGGATGGTTATATATGGGATAGTGAAATTTTACATTTAAGTTGTAATGCAGGTATGCAAGACAAGTACACACTTCAGGTTTCAGGATTTTTAAAACAAGATAATTGAGATTACAAAATGACAGAAAAAACACTAGCACAGGCCTTACGTGAAAGAATGCGATCAGACAACAAACGTTTCTTTGCAGGAGATAACATCAGCGATTACGTAACAGACTCTGATCGTGAACAGTTGATCGAAGAAGCAACAACTGCATTTGAATCTGTATTAGATGTATTGCTGATTGACAGGGAAAATGATCCCAACAGTCATGACACTGCTCGCAGACTGGCAAAAATGTACTTTAATGAAATTATGGCAGGACGTTATGAGCCCAAGCCAGATGCTACTGCATTTCCCAACGAATCCAATCATGAACTGGATGAACCCTATGATGGTATGTTGGTTGTACGCAGTGAACTAAAAAGTATGTGCAGTCACCATCACCAGCCAGTTAGTGGTGTTGCTTACATCGGCATTTTGGCTGCTAACAAATTGATTGGTTTGAGCAAGTATACACGTATTGCACAATGGTGTGCTCGACGTGGTACACTACAAGAAGAACTTGCTATGACCATTGCCAGAGAAATTATGTGTGCCACAGACAGCAAAGATGTTGGTGTTTACATTCAGGCTACACATGGATGTTGTGAAAACAGAGGCATTATGGCACATAGCAGTCTTACACAGACCACAGTGCTCAAAGGTGCCTTTAAACAAGATCCAGGTACTAAGAAAGAGTTTATGGACAATATTAAACTACAACAGGAGTTTGCGCCGCGATGATACTTAAATTACTGGAACGTTTAGGTCGTCGACGCATTGTAATGGATCGTGTCAACGATGAACCCTACTTAGAACGTTACTATCTTTTCTTAAAGGATAGGCAGCGTTTTCCTTTTAATGTATTCCTACATAAGTTTCTTAAGTCAGACCCAGATGATTTACACGATCATCCCTGGCCCTATGCTACGCTGATCCTAAAAGGTGGTTATTGGGAAACTACTCCAGAAGGACGTTTTTGGAGAAGTCCAGGACACTTTAGAATCTGTAAGGCCAACAGTCTACATAGAATCGAACTTGACCCCGAGGTTGAATGTTGGACTGTGTTTATGCCAGGCCCTAAACAGCGTGAATGGGGTTTTATCAAAAACGGTACTTGGACACAATGGGAACAATACTTAGCAGGTAGAGCAAAATGAAACAAGAAATTATCAAACACCGAGAATTCAAAAGCATGGTGCAAAGCATCGGGCGCAAACTAACCAAGGTCACTAGTACATGGCAACCAGACTACATTGTGGGTATTACTCGTGGTGGCCTGTATCCTGCACTGTTGCTCAGTCATTATTTAGACACGCCAATGCATGCACTTGGTGTAAGTCTACGTGACGAAAAAGAAAATGGTTGCGAAAGTAATCTATGGATGGCAGAAGATGCTTTCGCTGGCAAAAATATTCTTGTTGTAGATGACATCAATGACACTGGTGCTACCTTTAATTGGATAGTCGAAGATTGGCAGGCTGGATGCTTGCCCTATGACGAACGTTGGGCCATGGTATGGAACAACAACGTGCGTTTCTGTGCTATAGTAAATAATGCTGCCAGTGAGTTTCAATACAAAGTAGACTATACTGCTATGCCTATAGACAAAAGCAAAAACGACTGTTGGATTGTTTTCCCGTGGGAGAATCAGGGCGAATAATTAAAAAAGCAGGAGATAATTTACTTTAGATAATGCATTTACAGTATTTAGATAATAAAAATAAAACACAAATAGACTTTGTTTTAGTTACAGTACCATGGACTGACAGTTCTATGCCTTTAATGGCGCCAGCTGCTCTTAAACCTGTTATTGAGCAGGAAGGCTTATCTTGTTTAGCAATAGATTTGAATGCTGAAATCTTTGATTACACTAAGACTGCAAGTAATAAAGATAGTCTTATTCAATTTTTCTTTAATGGATACACAGATTCTGAAGCAGCAGCAACAGAACTAGAAGAGTTATTTGTAGAAATTGCAAATAGAATTTTATCATATAGACCTAAGTATGTAGGATTGAGTATCTTTAGTTACGTTTGCCAGCATAGTGCAAAATGGATTGCATATTTTCTAAAGAAAATGGATCCTGACTTAATTGTGTTAGTTGGTGGTGCAGGTTGTTTGAATACATTCACCGGACCATCAGAATTTGTAGACGAACTTAAAAATCTAAATCTAATAGATTATCATATCAGAGGTGATGCAGAGCATTCGTTGGCAGAATTTCTTAGGAAGAATAAAACATTCCATGGTATAAATTCGCTAACTTGGAGTGAAATGAGCAATGATGAAATACGTTCATTGCCGATTCCCGACTACGATGATTATATTTTTGATTTTTACACACAAAAAACTATTCCTTTAGTCGGAAGTAGAGGATGTGTCAGACGATGTACCTTTTGTGATTATATTGCTAATTGGCATAAATTTACCTGGAGAGATGCTGACTCTATTTTCTCTGAGATGCTGTTTCAAAATAAAAAATATAAGGTTAACAAATTTAAATTTCAAGACAGTCTAACTAACGGCAGCATTTCTGAATTTAGAAAATTAACCAAACTATTAGCAACACATAACAAAGATAATCCAAACAATGAATTTCGTTGGTCTGGTTATTATATATTTAGAGATGTAAACAACACCAGCGATTCAGATTGGGAATTGATTTATAAAAGTGGCGCGGAAGTTCTTATGGTAGGCATTGAGAATCTTAATCAACATATTCGTTATGATATAGGAAAAAAATTTAGCAATGAATCTATAATATATCATTTAGAAAAAGCACAACAATATAAGATCAAAATTTCCATGCTTAACATTGTAGGATACGTAACAGAAACAAGGTCTGATATAGAATATATTAAACAATGGTTACGAGATAATACCAGATTTAAAGATAATATAGTTATACAGTGGGGCGGTACTTTAGGTATTTTTCCTAACACTTATTTGGAAAAAAATAAAGATAGACTAGGAATAAGTATGATAGGAAATGGTCCTCCGCTCTGGATTAACAAGCAAACCGGTAGTACACCCTCAATGAGGGCGTCTTGGGCAAAAGAATTAAATGATTTTAGCAAAAGATTAGGGTACTCAGTTCATAATAATATTGATAATCATTACCTATTAGAAATGCTTATGCAAAATGAACAAGTATAATGTAAAACTAAAACTAGAATTTGGTAGTATCAATGGAAAATTTATGAATGTAGAATATCAAATTAATTCTAGTAGGGTAAAAAAAGTTTTAGTTAGTGAAAATGAAGGATTACTCGATGATGAAATTTCTTTGCCTGGAAAGGTACGTTTATTTTTTTCCAATAAAGACAATGCTACAGATACTATAGTTAATGAAAGTAATGAAATAGTTGCTGATTTATACGTAAAAATATTAAAAATAACACTAGATAATTTTGATATTCCTCAAGTCTATATACAAAAAAACCTAAAGTTAGTTACAGAAAAAAATAATCAAATTAACACTAACTATATTGGCTTTAATGGAACTATGGAAATACCATTCGATCAAAATTCGGTATTTAAACAAATCAATTGGTTCAAAAAATGAGCAAATAAATATTCTATATGCGGCCTTTTTGGAATCATCCCGCTATACAAATTCTGCTTCCTATGCTATAATTTTTACATAGGGAACAACATGGCAAAATTTTATTCTACAAAAACTTACGGCAACGACAGAGGACTAAGTTGTTGCTTTAGGCAATGGCGTGCCACGCACAGTCATTGCAGTACACTACACGGTTATGCAATCGGTATCAAATTGGTATTCGAATGTGACACACTGGATGACAAAAACTGGTGCATGGACTTTGGCGGACTCAAAGAGTTCAAGGCCTGGGCAGACTATATGTTTGACCATACCTTAGTAGTTGCTCGAGATGATCCTCATCTAGCGTTTTTTAAACAGATGTCCAACATGGGTCTGCCATTAGACAGCGGCAGCGGCCAAGTACAGACTGTGAAACCGCATGAACGCGAAGCTGTTTGCGATTTGCGGATTGTAGAAGGTGTTGGCTGCGAAATGTTTGCAAAAATGTGCTACGATAAAATGGCCGAACTGATTGCCAGTGGCACCATGCGTTATCCAATCAATCCCACTGTGCGTATCAAAAGCGCAGAAGTATTTGAACACGCAGGCAACAGTGCTATCTACGAAGGGTAACTACTGTGACTAAACTTAAAATTTACGACATAGGTGGTGAAACAATCAAAGACAATGAAACTTATGTTTTAAAAGACAATAAAACTCTAAATAACTTAGTAATAAGTTCAACCGAACTACACGGCTTACAGAGCACCAGAGGACATCGCCACGAGGGACAGGAAGAAGTTTATTATTTTGTAAGTGGCACGGGAGAAATGGAGTTAGATAATGAAAAATTTCCAGTGCAGGGTGGCGATGTTGTGTTAATAAAGGATGGTGTGTTTCATAGAGTACACAATACCAGTAACACAAAACTTTATTTTGTCTGTGTTTTTGATGGAAAAAGGAATCATTAATAATGAAAAAATTACTATTAGCAATGTTGTTTGTGCCTGTCGTTGCACAGGCAGAAATTTTTGAAGCACGGGTTATTAGTGTCAAACCCATCTATGGGGTACGTGAAGTAAACATTCCCATGGAAGTCTGTGAGCAGGTACAGATAGAACGTCAGGGTACTAATACTGCCGGCACTGTGTTGGGTGCTATTGCAGGTGCTGCTATCGGCAATCAATTTGGTAAAGGTAGCGGCAAAGATGTAGCCACTGTGGTAGGTGGTGTTGTAGGTGCACAGATTGGTGGACAAGGTGGCAGAACTGAAACTATAACGGAAAACCGTTGTAGGACTGTTAATAGAACATATCGCGAACAGGATAGACTGCAGGGATTTGATGTCAGTTACGAATTTATGAATCGCAGATATACAACCCGTATGAACAGTCATCCAGGGCAGACTGTCAGAATCAACGTATACCATACTGTAGCGGAATGACCGAACAAGAAGAAATATTGTGCATACTACAGGAAGAGTGTGCAGAAGTAAGCCAAGTTGTCTGTAAAATTAGACGTTTTGGCATTGACGAAATCAATTATCACTCAAACAAAAGCCAGCAAGAAACACTAGAAGATGAAATTGGCGATTTATTATGCTTGATTGATATTGCAATAGAGCGTAAAATGTTAAACTTAGATAGGCTACATCAAGCAAAAGCAAATAAAAGAGAAAAATTAAAAACTTGGAGTAATATCCAATTTACATTGAATCCGGAAGATTAACTATGTTTGGCACTAACGAAATTATTGGCAAAAAGTATTTTAAAGATGCACCTGAGCGCAGTCTATTTGTAACCAGTATGTTCTTTACACTACAAGGAGAAGGACCCTACGCTGGTATGCCTGCGTTGTTTATCCGTTTGACCAAGTGTAACTTGGATTGCAGTTTTTGCGACACTTTCTTTGACGACGGTGAATGGATGACGTTTGCAGAATTGGAACGCAAAGCACACGATACTATTACAGGCTTTTGGCTAGACAAAGGCAAGTCGGTTCCAGAGTGGGCAGTACCTGCAGTTGACAACGGTGATCCAAGAGACAGCCAACAGTATCCTAACATTGTGTTGGTAATGACTGGTGGTGAACCTTTGCTACAGGAAAACATTACAGAATGGATGCAGGAACAGTTAGCAAATTACAAAGCAGTTCAGGTTGAAAGCAACGGTGTGCCAGAGACAGAAGTGCCCGAAGGCGTGACCCTAGTATGTAGTCCCAAGTGCATTGAAAAGAATGGGCGTGCTATCAAGTATCTTGCACCAAGTAAGACTATCTTAGAACGTGCAGACTGTTTGAAGTTTGTGGTCAGTGCAGACCCAGAGTCGCCATACAGCACAGTTCCAGACTGGGCCATTGAGTGGAAGGCAAACAATCCCAACAAAGAAGTCTACTGTAGTCCTATGAATATCTACAACAGTTTTCCACAACGGATTAAATTACTACGTGCGGAAAAAGGCACAATCACAATGGCAGAGCGTAGTACTGTTGATGAAGTTATTAGTTTCTGGGAACCTGGACTGCTTAACTTAGCAGACAATCAACGCAATCACGAATACGTGGGTCAGTTCTGTATTGAGAACGGATTTAAACTTAACTTACAACAACACTTGTACGCAAGTTTGGCATAATGATTAAAAGTTTTTGGAAAACATGGCAGTATGCTATTGGTTCGTTTGATGACGAAACTACTCGACCTTATGACACAAGAGTTGCTGTAATTAGAACCTTTTGGGTTGTGCTACACATCACAACCTGCGTATTCATTATAGTGGGCAACGGCAGAACGCTGGGCTTTTGGTGATGATGGGTACCAGTTACGTAGGCAACAAATTACGAGGTTTGTCAATCAATGGCGACTTTGGTCTACAACATGTACAAAATTGGCGTCTTCTGCGTACTTGGTTGCCACGTAAATGCTTTTTAAGTGACAAACAACTTTGGTTACGCAAGGCCTACGTGGGTTATCATATTATTACTGGACCTGGGGAACCTGTTATCAACTATTACTGGCTATCACCAGAAGAATTTGTTGTTTGGCAATTAAAGCAATGACAGTATCAGATACTGCGGTAATAGACTTTCCAAAAGCCAACTACGGTCAGTATAACTACAGATATCGAGCGTCAGAAAAAGCAATAGAAATAGTTCATTGGTTACAGGCGCAGGGACTAACTGCTAACACAGACTTTACTTGGTATTTTGACATCAGTACTGAACGGATATTGATTCATTTTGCTCGCGGTTTTGAGCAATATGTGAGTTATACTGCTCTTAAATACAATAATGATAGATAGTGTTCAAAGACGAGCCCATGTTAATCGATATACTGACTCATACACCGAAGTTGTGCGTCAGCAGGAATTACATAGAAAACATGTTCAAGAGCAAGAACAGTTAAAAGCACAAAGACTGCATGTAGAACATTTAGATAAGATAAGAGACCGTGAAACAGAAAAAGGTAGATACGTTGACGTCAAAGTCTAACAGCGCAAAGGGACGAACCAGTTTTGATGCCAATGTTGCGGGCGAACTAATACCGTTTTTTAATCGCAATGTGTCAGAGTATCCCACTGAGGCCGGTGCACCAAAGTTTGAATTAATCGATGTCAAACAGCAAAAAGACATCATGATTAATGTTGCACGTCAACATGCCGAACAAGAATACAATCGCATAATGGATTTGGTTGCAGTACTACAGCGACAGGCCCAAGACATACGACGGCGACTAGATATTACCGACATGGTACATGGTGCTAAATACAGTTTCAAGCCAGTGCATGGGCACACATATTGGTTAGCACACGACACAATGAAACAACAAGTAATATTGGCAATGCATGGTCCAAATGACTGGACTGTGGGCGCACCCAGCTGGTATGAATATATAGCCAAGGTTAAATTCTTAGGTGACTACACTTGGCAAGAAGTTGAAGAGGACAACAATGGGACTGTTTGATAGATTTCGTAAACCTGAGCCTGTAAAGGCACAGCCAGAGCCTAAACAGAAAAAGAAGTCAAAAAAGGACTTAGCCACAGAACGGGGCGAGCCTTATGTGGAAATTATCAGTGTGGACATTGATCCAGACAATATAGGACAGGGTGCGTTTGAATTAGAATGGAATGACATTTTCCTTGCCAAACTTGTACGTGCAGGTTATGAAGGACGTACCGATGAGGACATTGTGGATCGCTGGTTTCAAGATGTTTGCCGTAATGTAGTTCTTGAAACTTATGAGCAGTACGAAGCAAATAATCCTAGGCCTGTCAATGGTGTACAGAAAAAAGACATAGGCGGCGGCAGAACTGAGGTAAGTTAATGCCTAGTGTGTTTGAAAAAAAATTCCAAATGGAATTTAATATTCCTCAAAAAAGTTGTAACACTGTTCAAGAGTATCTAGAAAAAAATGTAGGTCCTAGAACCTATCACTTACACAGTCAAATTGGTGGTAAAAACTGGGCTATAAAAAATAAATTTAGCCTAAATGTTGTTGTTTGTGTTGAAGATCCCGAACTGGCAACATTTATTACGTTAAAATACACATGATACTGTACGTAAACGGCAAGGCGGTAGAACCGAAGTTTCATAATTTATCAAAATACATTGACACATAATGGATAATATGCTATTATTATCCTTATGCGATATCTAATAGTTGACACTGCTAATACATTTTTCCGTGCCCGGCATGCGGCACATAGACAGGCTGATACTTGGGACCGACTGGGTTTTGCCATACACGTTACACTGGGTAGCGTTAACAAAGCCTGGCGAGATCAAAAGGCCAATCACGTAGTTTTTTGTTTAGAAGGGCGTAGTTGGCGCAAAGACTACTACGAACCTTACAAAAAGAACCGTCAGGTTGCTCGTGCTGCCTTAACTGAAGCAGAACAAGAAGAAGATAAACTGTTTTGGGAAACTTTTGACACACTGCAACAGTTCTTGCGTGAACAGACTAACTGTACCGTTCTGCAACACCCTGAACTTGAAGCAGATGATTTGATTGCAGGCTGGATACAAAATCACCCCAATGATGAGCACATTATTGTGTCCTCAGATTCGGACTTTCATCAACTGCTAAATACTAATGTCAAACAATACAATGGCATAGCAGACGAATTGCATACCATAGAGGGAATATTCGATAAACGGGGCAAACTTGTAATAGACAAGAAGACCAAAGAACCTAAAAAAATTCCAGACCCAAGTTGGATCTTATTTGAAAAATGTATGCGCGGTGATCCCACAGATAACATATTCAGTGCCTATCCAGGTGTACGCACCAAAGGTAGCAGGAATAAGGTTGGCTTACAGGAAGCATACGAAGATAGAAGTCACAAAGGCTTTAACTGGAATAACCTAATGCTACAACGTTGGGTTGATCATAATGGTGATGAACATCGTGTATTAGATGACTATGAGCGTAATCGTGTGTTGGTAGACTTAACTGCACAACCGGATGCAGTAAAAGTAAAAATTAATGAAACAATTAAAACAATGGCTGTACCAAAAACTGTAAGTATGGTAGGTGCTAAGTTTCTTAAGTTTTGTGGCAAGTACGAACTTAACAGGTTAAGCGAACATGCTACCAGTTTCAGCGACTTTTTAAGTGCGGAGTATCAATGACATTTAGACAATGGCTTCACGAGATGTGGTTAGAAAACTGCGAAGAGCGTGGTGCTTGGCACATGGACACACATACAGTTCAACAATATTTTCAACAGTACAAATGGTGGTTACGTAGAGAGTATAGATATCAACAAGGACAACAACAATGACAGTGTTTGCAAAACCAGTATTAAAAAATAAATTTTGGATAGTAGAAAACCAAGGCGAAAAAGTTGCCACTATTCAAATGGTGGACGATGGTAGTGTAGTTTATGTAAGTTCGACAGAACGTAAGAAGTACGCCAGCATTAAACTATTGAGTAAAGATTACAACATCGTATTTGACAAAGAAAATAAAAAATCCAAAGACGTAAAAACAGAACATGAACTATACGGGTATCCTGTTAACGGTAAACCGTGGAATAGTTTGTACGATATAAAACATCAATTTCCAATTTATACCAAGACCAGCAAAAGTAAAAGTTACTATTGTGCAGGTCATTATATTATTAAATTTAATAATGGCTGGGTCAAAAGTTTTTGTCCTAAGTTTATTACACTTAATAGGTATGAGTATCAAGGACCTTTTAAAACAAAACTGGAAATGCAGGAACAGTTAAGGTTAGCAAATGGAAAGTAACTTGCCATTACACATTAAAAAGTTTAACGACAAAGTTAAACTGATGAACCAAACTAACAAACAAAATTTAACATTGAATGCCAATGAAGCACGTAGTTTGCATAATGAAATTTACGAACTACTTGCTTATTGCACCAAACTAAGCAAAACTGTAATGGATAGTGGAGAAACTAGTACCAATGTGCGTATGGACGGTGGCAATTGGTAAAAACTACGCACATTTAAAGATAAATAATATACTAGAGAACTTCAATGAGTAGACCCAAACCTAATGTACTAATCGAGTATGTCAACAAACAAAACTATAAAACTGAGCAAGTACTCAGTAGTGAAGGTATTTGGGCTGTGTTTTACGAAAACAAACCTATTAATTTAAAGTCCGGTAACATGCTGGTCAGTTATCCAGGTCCTAAGTATAAAAAGACTTCTTTTAGTAATCCCGGACACGCAATCAACTTGGCTAAAAAATTGAACACGCTTTTTAAAACTGACCAATTCACTGTGGTGCTTTTAAAAAGTGGTGACCAAATCTTCCCCTAAAAGGTATACACAAAGACAGTTAACCGAAGTGTTTCTAGCTTCGTCGAATATACCTGTTCAACAACTAAGCACATGGCAACGCCGTATCTGGTTTAATCCTGTAGATAATGAAAGTCTCAGATTAAACTTAGTAGGTTATCAATTTTTAATGGACAATGTTAAACTAAAAGGTTACGAGTATAAATTAAAATCGCCGTTGTCCAGTAAAAACCTCATTCAACTTGAACGATACTTTCAAGGTCCTTACTACTTGTTTCAAAATAAAAAAATAATTGTGTTTGACGAAACAGAAGCAAGTATGTTATCATTAATGGACGGCGATCTAAGAAGTTATTTGGAAAACTTAGAAATCAATACATGAAAAAAATTATTACCAGTTTACTGTTTTGTAGCATTGGTGCCTATTTTAGCATCGGCGCAGTTATATTTTACAAAATTGGCTCGTTGTCTAAAATGGGCCCAGGATTTTTTCCGTTGGCTTTGGGATTATTTTTAATATTATTAGGGGTACTTAACGGAGTCAAGAAATGATAGACAATCTTTTGCTCGGATTTCAAACAGTATTTGAAATTAATAATTTATTGTTTCTAATTGCAGGTTGTTTGTTAGGCACTGCTATTGGTATTCTACCGGGTATCGGTACTGTAATTTGTTTAAGTATTCTTTTACCCTTTACCTACGGTTTTGATCCTATTACTAGTATTATTCTTATGGCAGGAATCTACTATGGAGCACAATATGGAGGATCCAATACTAGTATCTTGCTTAATGTGCCAGGAGAACCCAGTACAGTAATGACTTGTATAGATGGGTATCCAATGGCACAACAAGGCAGGGCCAGCGAAGCAATTATCTCAGCAGGCATAGGCAGTTTTGTTGCTGGTATCTTTGCAGTATTTGCCATTGCCTTTGCCGCTCCAGCACTAAGTGACATTGCTTTTGAGTTCGGACCAACAGAGTTTGCCAGTTTAATGTTATTGGGTATAATAAGCATTAGTGTAATTACTAGTGAAAACCTTGTGACAGGTTTGGGCATGGCCTGTATTGGCATGCTATTAGGAACTGTTGGCACAGACATAAATTCTGCCACAGAAAGATTCACACTTAATCAACTTGAACTAGTAGATGGCATTACTGTTGGAGCGTTAGTTATTGGTGTGTTAGGATTGCCGGCCTTAGTAACGCATTTATTAGACAAAAACTTAGAAAATAAACCCATGGAGTTTAAACTCAGATTTAGTTTCCAGGATTTAAAACGAGTTATCCCTAGTATACTAAGAGGTACAGGAGTAGGAACAGTAATGGGTGTGATTCCGGGTGGTGGTGCAGTTATGAGTGCTTTCGCCGCTTATGTAGTAGAGAAAAAAGTAAGTAAAAACAAACAAGATTTTGGAAAGGGCGCAATAGAAGGAGTTGCGGCCCCGGAAAGTGCCAATAATGCTGCTAGTCAAACAAGCCTAATTCCATTGCTGACTTTGGGAATTCCTGAAAATCCAGTTATGGCGTTGATACTGTCTTCGCTGATTATAAATGGCGTCCAACCTGGTCCCGGGACCGTTACAGAGTATCCTGAATTATTTTGGGGATTACTAGCAAGTATGCTTCTAGGCAATATGTTTTTGTTATTTCTAAACATACCATTTGTAAAAATGTGGATGAAGATTATAAGTTATCCAAAATCTATTTTATATCCTTTATTAATTTCCATAGCATTAGTTGGAGTCTATTTTATCAAAGAGAGTTGGTTTGATGTAGGCACTGCTATATTTTTTACTTTGTTGGGTATTGTTTTTATATTCTGTAAGTTAGAGTCAGCGCCTTTAATCTTTGGATATATTATAGGACCTTTATTTGAAGAAAACCTAAGGCGAACACTAACGATTTCAGATGGCAGTTTTATGAAATTTTTAGAAAGCAATATAAGTTTGTTCTTTTTGTCAATTAGTGTAATCTTTATACTTTGGAGTTTTGTCAGAAAATTTAATTACTTACATCGACAGTTGACTAAATAATTCTAGCAACGCCACAATGATGTGACGTCGGAACAATCAATCGACGCTTAGAGTAGCAAAACTCTTTTACTGTTGTGTTACAACAGAACGCCGTCCGTAAGCGAATTCTCGCAAGCATTAAACCAAAACTATTGACAATGTTTTATACAAAAAAGTATAATTTGTCTATGACTTTATTACGGAGAAATTAATGAAATTTAAATCAATCTTATTAACAGGTGCGCTAACACTTGGCACTATTAATTTTTCTTACGCACAACAACTTGAAGCCTTCCTCACACACGGTGGTGGACTTCTAGATCGAATCTGTCGAAAAATGTTTAGTGAGTATGAACAAAAATTCAACGAAACAGTTAAAATCAATGTTAAAACCGGTGCTGATGGAATTTTGGCTGCTAGGGAAATGAGCAATAACTCTAGTAAAACTAAAGTTCTTTGCCATGGTAGTAGTGTATGGGTACAAAATCGTTTTGTACACAAAGACAAAGATATCGGTGTAAGCGACAAATCAATTCTTGTTAAGTACAGCGATGAACCAACACTATGGTATGTACCCAACAGTGTTAAAGGAGTTAATTCCTGGGATACACTGATGTCTTACCTAAGGAGTTTTGACCGGCCAATTAAAGTAGGCGGCTTTACTGGTGTACACCGTGCCCAAATTGCATGGTTGGCAAAAGAATACAATTTGAACTTAGTTGTTGTTCCTTTCAAGAAAGGCCCAGAAATTTTGCCAGCACTTTCAAAAGGTGATTTGGACTTGGCGCTAGATCCAGGCGTAGGTTACAAAGCAGCCAAAGCAGGCAAATTTCAAATTGTAGGCTACAACATGATCAAGCAAAACAGCATTCTTAAAGATAAGCCAAACTTTGATTCAGTTAATCAAAATATGAAAACATTTGGTCTATGGCTAGGACTTACTGTGAATGCAGATATGGATCCTGCTTACAAAGCCAAACTAGCAGATCGTATGAAATCTATTATTACCACTGATAGTTTCAAAGAATTTGCAGAGGTTGCTTTTGCTCCTGTAGATTGGACTCCAGGTGCAGATGCAGAAGTGTTTATTAACAAGCAAATCAAAGATACCGAAAAACTATTGAAGTAAAGAGGTAAAACATGCTTTATTCTCCTTCCTCAATGAGACTAGGCTACTATCAAGTCGGCGACAAAATTCATTTGAATAAGGTTGCTGCCTTAATAGATGGTACAGAAAGAAACATACACCCTGAATGGGTCTTCAACAATGATGTTTTCGATAAATTTTCTTGGTCTGAAGAGCCAGAGGAGAGTCTCAGTGAATTGTATTCGCAAAGAGCAAAGGAGATAAGGCAAACTTACGATTATGTAATACTTGCTTTTAGTGGTGGTTCTGACAGTCACAATATACTAAATGCATTTATAAAAAATAATCTGAAAATCGACGAAATCGTAGTCTCATGGGCAGTAAAACTTTCAGAAGTACGAGGTACTGATCCATGGGACTATAAAGATGTCAATCAATTGTCTGAATGGGAATTAACTGTAAAACCCAAACTACAGTGGATGAGACAAAATCATCCCGAAACTAAAATTACTGTTTATGATTGGACTGATGGATACAGCAATTATAAAATAGATGATGATTTTAGTTTGCATAGAGGAACAAACCTAGCGTATTTTGCTGACAAAAGATGGAGTATAGATAATATATCTTCAATCGAAAAACGTATCAGTACAATGCAAAATAGTATTATCATCTGGGGTATATGTAAACCAAGAGTATGTTTACAGGACAATACTTACAAATTGTATTTCTTAGATCAAGTTGGTTTTGCAACAACTTCGGAACTTAACAATGAAAGAACAGAATATTTTTATTGGCATCCCAGTAGTGCAAGAATGATTGCAAAGCAGTGCCATTTAATTGTAAGGTTTTTTGAAGAAAATCCAATGTTCAAACAATTTATACGGTGGCCGCAAACACCAAGAGCCAGGGAGTTCTACGAAAATTGTATTAGAGCAATAATTTATCCAGAAGTAGATCTTAACTTTTTCCAAGGATCTAAATGGAGCAATTTTAATTTTGCGTGGGATCTAGCGCTCATGGATCTTGATCCAGCAATGAATGACAAACTTAATTATCATTTCTTTGAAACAATGCAAGGGTTGCATTCTGTAATTGAAAACAAATATTTTCAAACAGTAGCAGAAGGGGAAAAACTGACAGGATTTATCGCAGGAATGTACCCTATCGCAAAAGAATCAATAACATCCTAAAAAAATAATACTTTAGTAGTACTTGCAGAATATTCCGTTTTTTGCTACAATTATGGCATCAGTTAAGAAAAGGAGTTTGAAATGTTTGATGTAGAATATAAACAGGTGTTCAACGGCATCGAGTACATTCAGAAGCACGGCAATCCTTTTGACCGTGGCTCAGCTGACAGTTATTATCATCGTCCTGCCAATCCTCACTATTGGCCCGAGGGCACCGGACATGGTACAATGGTTGAAGGCAAGGACATGACCCCAGAAGAGATCGTAGCCTACATGGCAGGCTATGAATGGAATGAACAGTTCGGCGACAAAAAAGAGTGGTAATACTAAGGTATTACTACTAAAGTAGTACTTGCTCGAAATTCGTCATTTTGCTATAATATAGGCATAGTGTAAGAAAAGGAGTTGGAAATGCGTACACCCACTTTTATCAGAGGCTTCAAGAACAGCCAACGTATTCGTGTTATTGTTGACAGTGTTGGTTTTTACACCACAGTGGCTGGCACTGCCGATATCTGCACTCACCATCATGCCGTTGCAACTCAAATGGCGTTGATGAACCTGGCTCATAGTCGCCGTGAAGCAGAGCGTAAACGTGATCCAGAAGTACCTGTTGGCTTTGGCTTTAACTATACCAACGTCGACGGTACCGTTACCCCTGTTCAAGTTAATTTGGTTTGACAATAAATCCCCATTTTGCTATAATAATGGTA
>Ga0208644_1000537_pt1 | contig 33021 bp, 53 predicted proteins | sample VirMetDEL_Nov_18_FD_184517 | JGI IMG/M metagenome (GOLD analysis project Ga0208644, IMG submission 184517) | Aqueous microbial communities from the Delaware River and Bay under freshwater to marine salinity gradient to study organic matter... | ecosystem: Environmental > Aquatic > Marine >...
TCATGTATATGTTCGGGGCTTTTTTATACACGTTCCCCGCTAATGTACATATATCGGCTTTTTCTATACATATTCCCGCGAAAGCATCTAAAACTTGAATTGATTGCTTGGTCATGGTGTTTATACTTGGTTTATCAATTAACAGAGAGGAGCAACAAAAATGAAACCAACACAAGAGCAACTGAATGATCCTAAGTGGTGGGATAAGAACGCGCCGGAAGATTGCGATTTATTTTATGAAGATGAACGCCTTAACTATTGGTTTGCACAAAGCGAGTCTTCTCACTCCTGTCATTCTCTACTAGCCGAACGCCCAACCAAGCCAGCATTTGTGCCGGACACAAATACAAAAACTATATACTGGGTAGCAGAGGTCGATACTCACGGAACTCCATGGAATTTTGATGGCCCCCATGAAGATCGAAAATCAGCAGAGGATTCAATTCCATTACTTCTAGCAGTTGGTGAAAAAAACAGGAAGCTTGTAGTTACTAGCATGGAGTTTAGCCCCATAAAATCCGAGCGTGATGAATTCATGGAAAAAGCAATGACGGTTTTTAAGGGAGATAACATGGAGCTATATAGTGTTGTAGCTGGCGCTCTATACGACTCCGGCCTATTCTGCCTAAAGGAGACCGACAAATGATCCTACAAATGCGAAGAAACCGCCATGAGGTACTCACCCTTATGAGTACAGGATTGGTATTCCCACCGGAATATTGCGAGTTTGAAGAAGCATCAGCAATAATGGAAAAGATGAAAGTAATTCTAATGGAGCACGCAGGAACAATGCCAAGCGGGTATTGGTTTGAGATTGTAACAAAGGATAATGAAGGCCGTGAGCGTACCAGTGAGATACCGGCAGAACTGGACAACGCCGACGAGCTGCATTTCTGGTATCTAAGTGAGGTGCAATAATGGCTTACTACACACCATACGAAGAGCAAGAACCTTGCTGCTTCATGGATTGCCAAGCGATAGGTGATAGGCGAGTGCATGACACCGTCCATGGGCAGATTGTTAGTGTATGCAAGGAACACGAAGAGGAGCTTATCCAATGGATAGCGGAATCGCTTACATAATCGGTCTTTTGTGGTGCTTTACTTATGTGCTGGTGCTTCATATAGAAGTGCCGCAGATAGACACAGGCCTGCCGCAAGTATCGGAAAAGTACGACTCACGCGCACAGATCAAAACCGCTTGCATGGCGTTCGTTGAGCGTGTAGATTGAACGAATCATCAACCAGAAGGAGGTGATTAAGCTGTACCCGCCAATCACATGCGAGAGTATCTGAGGCGGTTTTTTTAACTAAGGAGCAGATTATGAAAAATCTAGTTTTAATTCTATCGATAGCCGCAATTAGCGGATGCAAGACAAACGTTTCTGACCTGAATGATGACATCAAGATATGCCAAAACAAGACTGGCGAAAGATGCTCATGGGTGGTTCTGCCTGAAAGCTCTATTCCAGATATTGTAGTGATATATAAAAAATATGGACTTATTGCAGATGATCAGGAGCAACCATGAAAACCATCAAGATCACAATGGCCACGCTACTTCTGATTCTAGCTTATTCGCTAGTAGCAGAAGACACAGAGGCCAATCAATCAATCTACGCAGGTCTTTACACGCAGCACTACTCGGGCGGCGAAGACTACAACGAAGACAATCGCGTCATTCAATATCAATACAACGACTCAGGCCGATTCTACGGCGCTGCTACGTTCAAAAACTCGTACAGCGTGCGATCGTATCAGGCAGGCGCTGGGCGTTACTGGCAGGACGGGCAAAGCGAGCTAGGTGCAGGCGTGAGTGTTGTTTATGGGTACGAAGGACATCTAAAAACAGTTGGGCTGGGCTTGATTATCGTACCTGGCGTTTATTACGAATATAGACTAGGCTCGACAATAGGTGTAAAAATGATTGTTATGCCATCCGTGTACAATATTGGGTTTAATTATGCGTTTTAAGGAGAGATACAATGAGTGAATATACACAAGGTATCTGCATGGATGGTGCGGCAATACTAAAAGATGGCGAGATGCTAACCATAGAGGAAATTCTTGAAGGTTTGCGAGCAGGTGAAGAAGCCAAACAACAAGCCACCGCCTACCGCATTAGCTTGGAGAATCTTGAGGCCAGCCTGCCAAAGGTTCGGGCGGCTGCTATCAGACTGCTAATCAATGAAGAAATGGTAGTTGGAAGGCTTAGAAATGATTCCATGCGAAGTTTTATTTTTGTTAGTGACGCAAAGGCATTTGCTGATAAATTGGAGCAAGGCAATGAGACATTATAAAAATCATACAAGATGCAAGCTAATTTATGATTCTTGGCCTGATTGGAAGAAAGAAGTGACTCTTACAAAATACAGTAAAAGAGATAAAAATACAGAAGCTGCCGATAGAAAAGGAGCAAGGAAATGAGTAATGATTTTCAAAGAGAAGATAGATATTTAGTATTCAAACTAAGTGATATTGAAAAATACCTTATCCCATCAGAACGACAGGCTCTTAGTTTTTATTCTAAGGTAATTGATGATTGCAGAAAAGAAGATGGTAAAGAAACTTTACGCACTGTATGTATAGAGGAAGATTGGCCAGAATATGATAAAGTTTGGGATATGCTAAAGGAGCGCATGGACAATGAGTAAGCAGAAGATTAGACAATTGGCACTTGATAAGGGCTTCAAACTAAAAGAACAGTCAAATGGTGAAATGGATTTGAACCCGTATGTATATGATTTTGCCGAGGCATTGATCAAAGACCAGAGCGCGTGGAACGAAGAGCGAACCACATTGCTACAGGCTGTTAGATTCTACGCTGAACAAGCAGATTACAGCGCATCATGGAATGTAGACAGTGCTTTTCACGTAATGGAAGACAGGGGCGCAGTGGCAAGAAACGCTTTATTTCAAATAGATGCACTACCACCAACACAGGAGGGTTGATGTGAAAATACCTAGAATCAACAGGGTTACATTATTTCTATTTTATTTAATGCTCGCTATATGGTCTTTGTTTCACCCTAAAGGCACTGTGTTTCTACTTGATGCACATAAAGAAAAGCATTTAAGAGATGCAACGGAGCGATCAAGAAAGCGTAGATTTGGAGGCAGAGTATGACAGAACAAAACCTACTAGACCGCCTAGAAAGCGCAAAGCGGCGCATCGCTAGCCTAGAAGCTGAGAACAACAAGCTGACGAATGATTGTAAGGCCAAGAACGGCACCATTGCTAGTCTGCGTGGGCGCAACGGATTTTTAAAGTCTGCATTAGCAAAGCTTGCAAAGGTAACTCCAAACGCCTATGACAAAATAGAGGCATGGCAAAAAATAGCAAATGATTGTAAGCATTTGGAGTGATTATGTACTACATAGTAAAAACAGCAGTTTACGACCACGGCGTAATGTGGATTGGAGAAGATGAAGCCGAAGCCATTAAAGAGGCAAACAGGTTTCGCTCTATGGATGGCGATAATCATCATGATTATGAGGTTCGACTGTTTGGAGAGCCTTCACTTTGTTTGAGTGGCGGCTTGAAGCAATTTTATGGTCAGAAGTTTTTAGACTGGAAGGCTGGCGGTAAAGTGGTGTATACAGCTAGCTAGTGATACAATCAAGGCATTTATAGGAGACTATCTATGCCTTTCGAACATGGCAACCAGCTCTACCAGCTACGAGAAAAAGACCAAGGCACCCGCCCGTTTATATTCGAATTCCCTGAAGAACTGATCAGGGAGTTCAATAAGTACGCCAAACACAAACACGAAAACCCTGAGCGTATCCATACGCCTATCGCTTCCGACCCTTCACTGCATACTGAGAAGTACCTGCCACTAACTATGCAGGGATTCGCTGCGTTCCTTGGCATTGCTAGGCAGACGTTAAACGCATGGTCAAAAGATGGCCATCACCTAGCAGAAGCTGTAAACAAGATCAAAACCCAGTGCGAGGCTAGCCAGTTAGAAGGCGCTATGATTGGCAAATACAATGCGCCGATTGTTATTCGTAACCTAGGGCTTGGGGATAAGGTTGACCACACAAGCTCAGATGGATCATTGAAAGCACCTAGTCGAATCGAACTAATCGCACCGAAGATAGACGATGACAACAGCGACGATTGAGCTACCGCCCAAGCTAATCCCTGTATTCAGTGGCAAGGCACCTGTAAGGGGTGCCCATGGTGGCAGGGGTAGCGCTAAGACTCGCAGCTTTGCTTTAATGGCTGGTGTTCGCGGATACATGCTTGCTAGTGAAGGTATCAGCGGCGTTATATTGTGTGGCCGTGAATATATGAACTCTCTGGCGGATTCATCCATGGAAGAGATTAAGCAAGCCATCAAAGAAACGCCATGGCTAGAAGCCCAATACGACATTGGCGAAAACTACATACGAACCAAGTGCAAGCGAGTCTCGTTTGTATTCGCAGGCCTTCGCCACAATCTAGACAGCATCAAATCTAAGGCGCGTATCCTCCTTGCATGGGTAGACGAGGCAGAGTCCGTTAGTGATGTTGCATGGTCAAAACTAATACCAACCATTCGAGGCATTGAAGACGCTGAGCTATGGGTAACATGGAACCCAGAGAAGAAGGAAAGCCCGACAGATATCAGGTTTAGACTGAAAGCTGCTGCCGATGCCAAGATAGTGGAAATGAACTACACGGACAATCCATGGTTCCCTAAAGTGCTGGAGCGTGCCCGCCTAGAAGACAAGCGCATAATGAATGAGTCGGATTATCGCTGGATATGGGAAGGTGCATATCACGAACATTCAGATTCACAGATATTTGCTAACAAGTACCGCATTGCTGACTTCACTCCCCAGCCAAATTGGGATGGGCCTTACAATGGTTTGGACTTTGGCTTTGCTCAAGATCCAACGGCTGCCGTGAAGTGCTGGGTTAATACCGACACGCTTTATATTGAATATGAGGCTGGTAAGGTCGGGCTTGAGCTGGACGACACAAGCGAATATATTGAGCGATTAATACCAGATTACGGTCAGTATGTTATTCGTGCGGACAGTGCCCGCCCTGAGTCTATCAGCTATCTAAAACGCTTTGGTATGCCTCGCATAGTTGGCGTGGAGAAAGGCAAAGGCAGTGTAGAGGATGGCATTGAGTTCATAAAGAGCTTTAAAGAGGTCGTTATCCATACGCGATGCAAAGAAGTTGCCAAAGAGTTTAGTCTGTACAGCTACAAGGTAGACAGGCTTACTCAGGATGTATTACCAGTGCCTGTGGACGCTTGGAACCATTACATTGATGCCATTCGTTACGCATTACAGCCGCTCATGAAGGCACGTAAATTCAAACCAATCTCCATATCATTTATTAATTAGTCTATGGTGTTATAATAGGCAAAAACTATAGGGCCGAATAATGGGCGTTACAACTTTACATCCTGAATACACGTTAAACCTGCCCGACGTTACTCGCACCCGCGATAGCGTAAAGGGCCAGCGTACTATCAAGAGCAAAGGTAAAACCTACCTTCCTGCTGATTTTGCCGAGTCCGACGCTAGCCGCTATACAGTTTATAAAGAGCGCGCTTACTTTCTTGGCGCTACCCGTCAAGCAGCTAAATCATACAGCGGTATGGTGTTTCGTAAACCTGCGGACATGGGCGAACAGGGTTTACCGTCTCAGCTTGACGAATATCTGTACAACATAGACGGCAGCGGCAAAAGCCTTGAGCAGTTGGCAAAGTTCGGGTTCACTGAGCTAGAAGAAGCTGGGCGCATTGGAATTCTGGCAGACTACACCAACGACCAAGAAGGCTTAACCAAGCTAGACGAACGCCTATCAGGTGCGCGTCCTGTATTGCTGCCTTATGTGTTCGAGTCTATTGGCAATTGGAAGACAGGCACGGTTAGAGGGCGCTCAATGCTAACTAAGGTCGTGCTGCGTGAAACCATTGAGATAAGCGCAGACGAGTTCGATCATGAGAGCGAATATCAATACCGTGTGTTGCGTATGAATGACCAAGGTCAGTACACAATGCAACTTTATGACGATAGCAGTATGCCGAAAGGCGACGAAATTGTAGTACTAGCCAATGGCCAGCCTCTTGATCATATTCCGTTCTACATTGCAGGCACAGAAGACAACACGCCAGCCGTTGACGCCCCTTTGCTGCTCGACCTTGCCAATATGAATATCAGTCATTATCAATCAACTGCTAGCGTAGAGGAGGCAGCTTACCTGCTTGGATGCCCTACGTTGCATATTGATATCGGCGAGATGAGTGTTGACGAGTTCGCATCTGCTAACCCAGCAGGGGTTAAGGTAGGTGCTCGCCAGGGGTTGCAAACCAAGGGCGGCTCCATTGAGATGGTACAGGCCAATGAATCCAATCTTGGCGCATCTCAGATGGAAAACAAGATTGAGCGCATGAAAGAATTAGGCGCGAAACTTGTCACCAAGGGCGGCCAGAACGAGACAGCAGAAGCGGCACGAATCAATGCAAGCGGTGAAGCCAGCGCCTTAGACATCGCCGTAAACAACTTATCAGACGTATTAGAAAAGGCTCTAGAGGATTTCCTTCGCTTCCTTGGTGTTGAAACAGAAGTGACGTACCGACTAAACACTGAATTCTGGGAATCGTCAATTGATCCACAAGTGTTGAACGGAATTACTGGGCTTAAGACAATGGGTGTTGTTTCTAACCAAGACGTTCGCTACATGATCAGAACAAAAAACATCGGGTTCAAAGAAGGTAGAACCGATGAAGAAATCGACGCATCAATAGCCGATGACAATAGCGGTTTAACACTTGATAGTTAATTGCTATAATCACAACCAGAAGGCTTGACAGGTCGTTAAGCCAAGCAATCCAGCGGGTGCTAGAATGCCAGTACAAATTGAACATGAAGGTGTGACCAAGACTTTTTACACGCAAGAAGAAGTAGATGCGGAAGTGAAGGGCCTGAAAGTAACAAACGAAAACCTAAAAAGCGAAAAGGCCGAGCTAAAGGCTAAAGCCGATGAAGCAGCTGAGCAAGTGCGCAATGCTCAAGAAGAAGCAGCAAAGGCAGCAGGCGATAAAGAAGCGTTAGAGCGTATTCATGCAGAACGTGAAGCGGAAGCAAAAGCGCGCATGAATGAGCTAACCGGCAGTATTAAAACCGAGAAGATCAACAACGCCATTAATGACCTAGTTACTGAATTAGGTGCAGGCGGCGCGAAGAACGAAGACTTACGCGATTTGGTTAAGTCTCGTTTTAGTATTGATTACGACCTCGATTCGCATGAATTAAAAGTATCTGGCAGCGGCGCAAGTTCGCTGGATGAACTAAAGAAAACCATTAAAGAAAGCGGTCGCTATGATGCTTTCCTAGCTGGTACAGGTTCCACGGGCGGGCGCTCGACTGGTTCCACAAGCACGGGCGCTGCTACTAAGAAATTTAACGAATATACCTCTGCTGAGTTAGTGCAAATTAAGCGCGAAAGCCCAGAAGAATATGAACGACTACGAAGCACAGCTTCCCACTTGTAAGGAAAATTAAAACATGGCCACTACTCAATTAGCCGACATTATCGACGTAACAGTATTTCAAGACTTACCTGCTGTAAACTCTCCTGAGCTAACAGCATTCTATCAATCTGGTGTTGTTGTTCGCACGCCTTTACTTGACGCGCTAGCAAACGCAGCCGGTAAAAAAGCAGAATTACCATTCTGGAATGACATTGACGCTGCTATCGAAGCTAACTTAACCAGCGACGATCCTGCTGAAGTTGCAGCAGCACAGAAGCTAACCCAAGCAGAGCAGGTAAGCCGCAAAGCTTTCTTAAACAAAGGTTTATCTGCGTCTGACCTAGCTGCTGAGTTAGCCATGGGTGAAAATGCGATGACTCACATTCGCAACCGTGTTGATACCTACTGGATGCGCCAGTGGCAGCGTCGTTTGATTGCTTCTTGTGACGGTATCCTAGCGGATAACGTGGCGAATGATTCTGGTGATATGGTTGTTGATGTTGCTTCTGAGTCTATTGCCGGTCAATCTGTTGCTACCAAGTTTAGCCGTTCTAACTTCACCGCAGCTGCGTTCACTTTGGGCGATGCTTTCACAAATACTGGTGCGATTGCTGTGCACTCTCAAGTGTATAAGCAAATGGTTGACGCGGACGACATTGATTTTATCCCTGATTCACAAGGTCAAATGACTATCCCTACTTACATGGGTAAGCGTGTAATTGTTGATGATGGCATGACCGTAACAGCTGGCTCAACTGACGGCTTCAAATATACTACTGTATTATTTGGCGCTGGTGCATTTGGTTACGGCGAAGGCATGCCGGAATACCCAGTTGAACTAGAGCGTGCTGAATCAGGTGGCAACGGTGGCGGTATCTCTACCTTATGGACTCGTAAAACTCAAATCTTGCACCCATTCGGTTTTGAATCAACTGGCACACCAACTGGTGACTCTTTCAGCATTGCTGAATTGAAGCTAGCCACTAGCTGGAACCGTGTTGTAGACCGTAAGCTTGTACCATTAGCGTTCTTAGTAACTAACTAATAATAAAGCCCCTCTTCGGAGGGGCGCTATTTAAGGTTTAATATGTCAGAATTAAATAAAGATGGTTTAGTACCAGGTCAAGCGGTTGATTTTACGACCTTGATGCAGACTATCCGTAAGAAGAAAGAGGCGGTAAAAGATGAATCAAGTACCGAAAAGCCAAAGCCCGCAGCTAGCAGACCCAAAAAGCCTAGCGTTTCAAATGTATCTAAAACAAAAGAGCAGAAAGAAGCGTAAAGAGGCTCAAGAATGAGTCGCACCCCTTCAATAATCCAAGGCTTACCTGATGATTTGATGACGAATGATGTCACATATATTCGCCGTCAAAAGGTAAGCGCTGAGCCTTCTAGCATTTCAGCTAGTTATAACGAAAAACTATTTTCAATATCAGCGAGCTATAGCATACAAGCTGGCAACTCTGTTGCGCTTAATATTTCGCCTTCATCCTCAATAGTAATAACAAAAGCCGCCACAAATGACGGGCTGCCAATTAGCATTTATTCGAGTCATGCTACAGGCTCGGCTGATGGTATATTTGCGCCTAGTAATATGAATATATGTTCGGTAGATGAAACACCTACCACAAGTCAGTTGTTTTATGCGGCCACTCCGCAGGGCAGTAAACTAGACACTGGCTATGGCATTATTCAATCGTCTGTTGTTGCTTGTGAATCTAACACGCCTAGCGTAGTTGTAAAGAATACAAGCGGATCAACACAAGTGATCGACATATATGTGCAGTTTGAAGAAATCGGCCCGCGCAGTCCGACATTTGGACTAACAGCATCAACAGAACTAGAACCTAATACGGAAATGAGCAACTATGGCTAAACAAACAATACCAAATAGCGGCTTGTGGTCGTCTATTGCTAATCTAATCAATAGCAATTTTGAGACTAATGTGGCACAGGTTTCAATAACGCATCCTACCCCTGCTATTACATTGGCTGTAACAGGAACAGGCGACGCTGATCTAAATCCAGCTCTTGGCGGATTCTCTACCTTATTAAATGGATACGAGCAGGCTCTACTCGCTGGCACGGCTTTCACTGTTTTGGCAGATGGCAGGGCCCAAGTCAACAGGGCTGGTGTAGTTGTTATCACTGGTTATGCAGATATAAGCCACACAAGTAACGGCACAACTGTTGGCGCTGCTTTTAGTATTGAGCGGGGTGGGTCTACTATTTTCAGTCCTCGTTCAGTCCATGCTAGAATGCCGAACGCTGGCAACATTGGCAACCTTAGCGGCACTGGTGCGCTAGACGCTGAGGCTGGCGACATTATAGGCATAGCGTTAGCCTCTGACATAACCGGAACTATTAGCATTCGCGCAAGCTCACTTGTTTACGAGTTTAAGGGGTAGGTCATGGCACTAATCGGATACGTAGAAGAAACAGACTTCACAGCATACGCAGCAGCACGTGGCATTACACTGGCAAAAGCTGAGGCGGTGACGCTAACGCTTGCGCTTGACTATATTGAGGCTCAGACGTACAAGGGAACAAAAACTGACGAAGCACAGGTATTAGCATTCCCCCGCGATGGCAGCACAGAAATACCGCAAGGTATCAAAAATGCCCAAATGGAAGCGGCTTTGATTTACGATCGAGGCGAAGACCCATTAAGTGACGTTGGTCAAAGAGTGACGCAAGAAACTGTATTTGGTGCTGTTTCAGTGTCATACTCAGACACAGGAAACCAAGCGACTATATACCGCAAGCTCAATGCTATGCTAGCGCCATATTTAGCTAGTGGCGGTTATGGTTCGAGCAACTTCACTGTATCACATGGGTAAATAGCTATGACCACCATCGTCTATGATCACAAGCGCGGGCAGATTGCCTGTGATAGCCGTTTAACTAAAGGGAGTATGATCACGACGGATGGCGCACAAAAGTGGATGAAGACAGAGAATGGCATAATCTTTATGGCTGGGTGCCGCGCTGACTTCGAGATGCTATCTGCGTTGACGGTTGATTATAGTCATGGCGATGTGGTCGAGACTGAGTTCGAATTGCAGTGCGAGGGCATACTTGTCAAGGATGATCATGTTTATCTTATTAGCATTCAGGATGGCGGGCAGTTCTGGATGGAGCCACTAGACGAAGCTGTGGCTGCAACTGGTTCAGGTAGTGAATGGGCAATAGCAGCAATAGACCACGGCAAGACCGCAAAACAGGCGGTTGAGTACGCAGCGACACGCGACATTTACACCGGCGGCAAGGTTCGCGTTTACGATATTAAAAAAGGCAAATTCATAAATGGCTGATTTTTATCCACGAATGACGGCAACGGCTAGCAAGCTGATGGCCAAATTTAAGCAGGGTGTTATTGAATATGTGCCGCTAGTAGCTGGCGCGACTGAGTACGACCCAATGACAGAAGGCACGCCAATTTCGTTGGATGCAACGGCAAGCGGTGTTGCGAAAGAATACGTTGATGATTTGGTCGGTGCTTCGGATACTCAGGTTACGAGCGCTGTGTTTGGCACCACACCTAATATGCAGGGCCGGATAACTATTGATGGTGTTAGTCGTGAGATTATCCGAATCAAGCAAATGCCGGCGGCTGGTGATCCTGTTGCGTGGGTGATATTTGTTAAGGGGTAGTTGCAATAGCGCTAAACTGATGTATATTAAAGTGGAGTTTAATTAAAGGAGCAAGTAATGAATAAGCTAGAAGCATTAAAGCGTAACCTAAAAAAAATAAAAGAACCAAAACCAAGCAATACTGGTGTATTCACATATAAATCAGGACTCAAGTGCTGGTTTCCTTACTCGGACAAGGATGATTACATCAAAAAAATGGCCGAGTTGGCAGGAAAAGAGATGCAAATGGAGAGGGATAAAAGGGAATTCTTAAAAAACGACATAGCAAGGCTAGAATTAATGTTAAATCCGTTCAAGCTTATTAAGTCCTTGTTTAGCAAATAGCCCACACCGATCATTCTTGTTATAATCCCCTCAATCGAGGGGTTTTTTATGCCTATTAATCTAGACCTAATTGCACAACAAAAAGAACGCGACATGTTACGCGCTTTTGCTTCGTCTGTGTCCGATATAAAAAACAGCGTGACGCTTAAAGAGCTAGAGGCCGCAATAGAACGCCAAGACAGTGATGCTGTTGTGCGTTTGCTGGGTATCGACAGGGCGGCTTTTGAGCAGGTAGACGATGAAATATACCAAGCCTACAGAATAGGCGGCTTAACAGGCGTTGAGCAGATAGGGCGCATACCTACTGAGCTAGGCAGTGTCGGCTTTCGTTTTGATATGGCCGCGCCTAGTGCTATCGAGTGGATACGCAGCGAGTCTAGCCAGTTTCTAACAGAGGTTGTTGATGACCAAGTGGAAATGATTAAGCAGCAATTACAGCTAGGCTTAGAACTTGGTGACAATCCACGCACCACGGCTATCGAACTAGTTGGCCGATATAATCCAGCAACAGGCAAGCGGGCGGGCGGCACAGTTGGATTAACCACGCAGCAGGCAGGATGGGTGAATAAGGCCCGCAATGAGCTACTAGAATTAGACCGCAACTACTTCACTCGTGAACTGCGAGACAAGCGCTACGACTCAATCGTTCGCAAAGCCATTGAAGACGGCAAGCCACTAACCAAGGCTCAGATTGATAATGCTATCACGCAAATGCAAAGCAAGGCGTTAAAATACAGAGGCGATGTTATCGCACGCACTGAGTCCATTAATGCGCTGAGAGCTGGCCAATTCCAAGCTGTTGAGCAGGCCATAGCCAAAGGTGAACTAGATTCACAGGATGCACGGAAGTCATGGGACGCTACAGGCGACAAACGAACGCGCCTAGACCACTTTCAAATGGAGGCCAATTACAAGGATGGCATTCCAATCGAGGAGGCGTACACTTTTCCTGATGGCAGCAAGGCAATGCACCCAGGTGATAACAGTCTAGGTGCACCAGGTAAGCAGTTAATCCAATGCCGATGCCGCAACGTAGTCACAATAGATTTTATTGGCCGTCAGGTCAGAATGGAGGGGTTTAAATGACATTCACCGCCGACATTAACAAATTCATATCATCCAGTAACGAACGCATTGAAGCCGTGTTCAAACAGTCCGCGCAAGAGATAATCCGAGAAGCGCAGACCGACTATAACAAAGGCGGTAACACTCCTATTGATACAAGCTTCTTGATTAACTCAGGGCAGGCTGCAATTGGTCGGCTGCCCATCGGCCCAGACGAGCAGCCAGAAGGCTACACGGTGCAGAACTGGGATGCAGGCGAGACAGTTACAACCATCAACCGCTGGCGTGTTGGTGAGACACTGTATTTCGGCTGGACGGCTAACTATGCGCGACCAATGGAGAACCGTTTTAAATTTATGCGAAAGGCTGCGCAGAACTGGCAGTACACGGTTGCCAAAAATGCAGGATTATTAATGAGCAGGACGTTAAGAGAATGACAACACTATCCCAGCTACACATCGCACTAATGGACAAGGCCAAGGCGTTTGCCACGGCCAACAGCCTGCCAATCAACAACATTGGCTTTGATTTTACAGAACCATCTAGCGGCGCATGGCTTGAGCTATCCATTGCGCCTAACGACCGTGATTACGGCCTGAATGATACAAAGGTTTTCCGCCGGGGCATTGGTCAGATAAACGTGTGCAACAAGAAGAACAACGGAATTAAACAGTTAACGGATATAGCAGGACTACTAGAAGCTGAGTTTATCAGAGGCTCAATATTAGTAGACGCAATTCGTATAACAACTAGTCCGCAAACAATGGAACCATTCCAGCGGGGAGGCGTGTACGTGTTGCCGCTATCATTTGAGTATTCAGAGTGATAAAATACAACTATCAAAAACCGTTGAACCATAGGAAAAAACAATGACTGATACATTGACAAACATAGGCACCGTTGTTTCTGTGTCTGCTGCCGCCCCTGCCACATTCGACCAAGCTGGTTATGAGGCGCTTTCGTTCTCAGAAGTGACCGGTGTTGCGTCAATTGGTGAGTTCGGCCCATCATACGAAATTCTAAACCATGTTGACCTGAAAGATGGCATTACGCAGAAAGCACACGGCGCATTAAACTACGGCGACCCTGCCTTACAATATCGCATTATTGAAGCTGACACAGGACAAGGTATTCTTGATACAGCACTATCAGCTCGCACCACTATCAGTTTAAAGGTAGAGCGTGCTTCTGGATTAGTTCAGTACGTTCAAACCCTAGTTACTAGCGCGCCTACCTCGGAAGGCACAAGCGGTGCTGTCTACATGAAGTCTAGCAACTTGGCGCTTAAGTCTTCTATTGTCGAGGTAGCTGCTTAATATGGACATCAAGGAGCTAGGCACACAGAACGAAGTTGTTGACGTTATTCACCCGCAAGCTGGTGACGTTGGTATTAAGTTTACTGTGTGCGACCCATTAAGCGCTGAATTTGCAAACGCCTCTGCTCGTATTGACCGCTCAAAGAGTGGCCCTGATTGGTCTAGCTTTGTTATCAACCAAGCGCTTTGCGCCGTGGTCGGTTGGTCTGGCGTTACAGAAGATGGGGAAGAGATTCCGTTCACCAAAGAATTGGCGAAAGAGTACCTAACGAATCCTGAATATTACTGGCTGTGCGTGGCTGTAGACGAGCATTTCGGCAAAAAAAAAGGCTACATGCAGACAATTATGAACAGATTAAAACCTTCGTAAAATTAATGGGGTTCCTATCTGCCACGCAAGACGGGCAGAAGGAGCCGCGCTTAAAGCAATGGAATTGGGGTTTTCCAGATCAAGGCCCGCTAGGCTATGTCTGGGACTGGATTTGTGAGATAGGCCTAGGCACTGTCATAACATGGCAGGAGATTAAAGCTTGGTCTGATATAACAGGGATCAAACCAACAAAAGACGAGGCGTTCGCCATCGTTCAATTATCAAGCGCTTGGCTCAGTGAACGCAACAGAGGCCACGGCAAACATGAAGTTCAAGACTGGGCAGGTGATTTTTAATGACAGATATTGCAAAGCTTGCCATACAAGCGGAAACAAAAGGCGTAACGCAAGCGCAATCACAGCTAGATAAGCTTAGCACGTCTGCGGGTAAGGCTGAAACTTCCACCAAAAAACTAGACAAAACCACAGCTCAAGCCAATGACTCTGCCAGAGCCAGCGCAATTATAAGTAAAGCGCTTGCGTCTAATACAACAGACCTAGACGCAGCCAGCCTAAGACTTAACAAAGATACCGCGGCGTTGGCGGCTGGGCAGCTTCAATTAGCGCAAATAAATCAGAAGCTAGAGAACGAAACAGAAGATTTAGCAAGAGCAACACTGTTGGCATCCAAAGCTAATTTGGAATATTCAAATTCAACTGCTCTAGCTGGAATAAAAGCGCAAGAACTAGCTATAAAAAGCGGGAAGGCGAGCGCAGCAACAAAAGGGTTCGGTGGCGCATCTCGCAACCTATCATTTCAGTTAAACCAAGTAGCACAGCAAGGCGCCGTGACTGGCAACTATCTTGGCGCTTTGGCTATTCAGCTTCCTGATATGCTGCTTAGCTTTGGTACGCTTGGCATCCTTGTGGGTGCTGCAGCTGGTGTTATGGCTGGGCCTTTGTTGACGGCCTTGCAAGACAACGAAAAGGGCACAGAAGACCTTAGCGACGAAATAAAAGATCTTACAGATAACTACAAGAATGCAACAGTTGCGCAAAAGGCATTCTTCGCAAGAGAGAACGCAGACAAGCTAGAAGAAGAAATAAAGAAGCGTGACGAAGCAAATAAGAAGATGGGCGAATACTCTAAATGGCTAGAGACAGCTAAACGCAATCTAGACAACCTGCAGCCATCTATTGGTAAATGGGGCGATGCAACATCTAGCGAACAAATGCTAAAACGGCAGGCTAAGCTGAATGGAAACATTTCTGAACTGAGCGCACTTCTAAATGAACAAGAGACTCTTTTTGATAATGCAAATATCAGAATTGAGAAGTATAACAATCTAATAGCAGACCCGACCGGCGGCACGGAAACACGCGCACAAGCTATTCGCGACATTAACAACGAATTGGTTGAGCAACTAGCACAGCTAACCTTAAACGATTCAGAATTATTGCAGCGCCAGCTTATATTAAACCGTGCAACCGACGCAGAGATTGCCAGCGCGCTTGCCATGCAGGGCAGTATTGAAAAGATTGAAGCTGAAACAGATGCGCTAAAAAAACAAGAGGCCTTACGTTCTTCGCTTAACAGTCAGCTTGCATCTATCGAAGTGCAGCAGGCTGACCCTGCCGAGCGTGCAAGATTACAGTTTGAACGTCGTAATGAGGTCATTCAGCTATCAAACGACGAGCTAAACCTATCTCAAGAGCGCTACGACCAACTTAGAACACAGAACGCAGAGAAGCTATCTGCCGATTTGATTGCAATAGAAAACAGAACGCAAGAGCAGAAAAGCCAAATCCTTTCCGCCGAACAACAAAAAACACTAGGCTACACCGGTCAATTCTTCGGGAACCTAGCAGAAATAGCCAAGCAAGGCGGAAAAGAACAGTTCGATAACTACAAGGCACTGGCAAGTACGCAAGCGCTTATTAGTGCTTCGCTAGCTGTTCTAGGTGTGCTTGGTGATCCATCTATACCAACTATAGCAAAACCAGTTTTCGCCACTGCTATGGCGGGACTGGCTGCGGTACAGATTGCGGCTATTAACAAGCAAGAATACCAGGGCGCTCGCGCGATGGGTGGCCAAGTATCAAGTGGCAACAGCTATTTAGTTGGTGAGAACGGGCCAGAGATTGTGCATATGAACGGAAACGGAAATGTACAAGCTAATCACAACCTAGGCGGCGGCGAGAATAACGTCACTGTGAATGTAAATATCCAAAGCGGTGTGACTAAAGCCGAGCTAGCTGGGCTGCTACCAAGCATCAATCAATCCGTTTATAATCAAGTATTTGCAGCAATAAACGGCGGCGGTTCAGCATCGCAAGCCGTAAGGAGACGCGCATAATGGCCGTTAAGAATTTCCCTAATGTTAGCCCAGATGCTAACCCCAGTTTTACGCTTGAATCGAATACAAGCTCGTTTGAGTCTAGTTTGAATAAAAATGTGCAGCACATGGAATTACCAGGTGCGCGCTGGCGTGGTTCGGTTGCGTTTAGTAACCGCACTCGCCAAGAAGCGAACAAGATTAAAGCGTTTATGACTAGTTTAGGCGGTCAAGTCGGGCGCTTTTATTTAACACCTTTCGATGCTTACCAATCTGGCACCATGTCTGGAACTGGTGCTGTTGATGGCGCTGTGGCTTCTGGTGTTAGTTCTATACCTACCAAGGGTTGGGAAGCTGATCAGGATACGCTTTTTGAGGCTGGCGATTATATCGAGGTTAATGGCGAGCTAAAGATGGTTACTGATGATGTGGCTGGATCTGATTACATTGAATATGCTGGGACTAACTACATGCCTAGCCCGTTTGATCCTGATGGGTGGCAAGGCGCTTCCGATTCTGATGTTAATTACACAAAAATTACAGAATCTAATCCTAGTGGCGAGCCTACTGTTGGTCTCTTTGAATACCTTGGCCCTGGCACTCCCCCTATATGCCAGACTCTGAATAATTCAATTTCTATAGGTGAAAAATCGTATGTTGCTATATTGGCGAAAGGAATTTCCGGCACAGAATTGGGATTGAGAATAGCTTTTCAAGAAAATGTCACAACTTTTTCTAATGTGCGCGTGAATGTGCAAAATGGTGCAAGCTCTGTATCTGGTGGCATATCAAATGTTCTTGTAACTGATATGCCAGACGGCTGGAAACTAATACAAATAGAGAACACATCCGAGAATAACGTTGTGTCTGATTTTGATATATATGTTCAGTTTTACAAGATAGGAGAAAATGGCTCTCAAATAGGATTCCCAAGTGTTGGCGATTCAATAAAGTGTCAAGCCACCTACTTCGGCAAATCCGACAGATATAAGGGCGCTATTTCGTACACTGGCACTAACTTGATGCCTAGTCCGTTTGATCCGAGTGGGTGGAGTGGGGCGAGTGATCCTGATTTATCATACACTAACGTAACAATAGGAAATCCAAGCGGGGAGTCTTTTACAGGCGAATTCGAGGCACTAGTATCAACATTTTGCCAAATAAATACTTTAAATTACATAAACAGTCCACCAAATGGATTTTATTACACTTGTTTCATAATTAAAGAGATAGCTGGGATAGATTTAGGGGTTAGAGTAATTACAAGAAGCACTACCACTCAGCTTGATAATAGTTACGTCAATTTAAGTACTTTAAATACCTCAACAACAGCAGGCGCAGAATTCAATAATATTGACCTTGGTTCAGGCTGGAAGCTAATTCAAATAAAGCTAGATATACAATCAAGCGAAGCGACACTAAGAAGCGAAATATACCTTTGGGATGTCAACCCATCAGGGACAGCAACGGGTTTCCCAACAGTTGGAGACACCGTTCAGTGTCAAGCCGCCTTTTTCGGCAAAGCCGACGACTATCCAGCTGTGATAGACCCTGCTGATCCCAATCAGTACCCTGCTAATCTACTAGCAACCGCAGACGTACCAATCGCCCCTCCACTGCGAAAGGCGCTAACAGGTGGAGAGTCTATCATCACTAACGAGCCAAAGGGCAAGTTTTACCTAGGCTCAAATGACCAAAACTGGGATATTAACGTGAACGGCGTACAATCAATGGGGTTTGATTTTATTGAGGACGTAAACTAATGCCGCGCAATATTGATCAAGTCATTATTGATTATTTAGCAACAGGAAAGCCGTTCAAGACGGCTTTTCTTGTTCTTATTGATTTTGATGAGCCGTATAGACTGGCATTAACGACTCTAAACGGCTCATATACTCACGAAGGCATTGAGTTTATAGGCCTTGGGTCGCTTGGGAATGTCTCGATGCCGCAAGGTGATGGCAAACTATCGCCAAAACAATACGAGGTAACATTAAGCGGCATCAGTGACGAAGTGCTTGAGGCTATAAGCCAGCTCAACTATCTGAACAATCTAGCCACATGCTGGCAGATTTTCTTTGACGAGGACGGTGTTCAGCTTGGTACGCCCGTGATTGCATGGCGTGGCTTAACAGATGCTGTTAATTTCAAATACGGAGAAACATCAAGCGCGTCTATCTCAATTAGGGATAGGCTCGTAGACTGGGAGCGCCCAAAAGTAGAGCGCTACACTAATGGTGATCAAGTAGCTAAATATCCTAATGACCGTTTCTTTGAATTCATATCTCAAGTTGCCACAAAAGAGGCGAACTGGCCAGAATCAACTTGGTATCAAAAACAGTCCTAAGCTGTTAAAATTAGTAATCTTTTAAGGGTGTTGCTATGGGCCTGTTTAGTCAATTAGAGACGTTTGTTAATGACATTGGCGACAATGTCGGTGATGTGCTTCGGGGCGATATAGCCGGGGGCCTTGGTGGTCTTTTTGAGAATTCGCTAGACTTCATTACACTTGGCTTCTATTCAAAAGTTAAGCAGGTTATAGATTCATTACAGCCACCAGATTTACCCGCTCAAACCTATCAGGCGCGCTCACAAATGGGGTTGTCTGCTCAAACGCCTAGACAGTTCGTCTATGGCCGATGCCGTATAGGTGGGCAGCTTACCTATTGGACAACAACCGGCGCAGATTCTGAGTTTATGCACATGGTTGTAACGCTTGCGCCGCATGAGCTGAGATCAATCAGCCAAGTTTATTTCAACGATGAATTAGCCATTACTGTCGATAATGACGGGGATAGTCTTTATTTAACTGTAGCTGAGAAATTCAATGGCGCGATAGCGCGACAGATATTCGTTGCCAATCCAAGAACAGAGGCAAGCAGCGTGCTTGTTGATGAAATGCCAGAGTGGACAACTGACCACATCGGGCGTGATCATGCCTATATCTACTTAAAGCTAAACTACAATAAAGAAGCTTATTCACGCGGAATGCCCAATGTTTCCTGTGTTGTCCGTGGTAAAAAAGTCTATGACCCAAGAACGCTAACAACATTATATTCAACTAACCACGCCCTAGTTTGCCTTGATTATATTTTGAGCGATAACGGACTAAGGGCAACGCTTGACGAGGTTGATCTCGATTCTTTTATTGCTGGCGCAAATGTGTGTGACGAGCAAGTCGCAGGCATAGGCGGCACAGAATCACGCTACGAAATAAACGGTACGCTAGAATATAGCGCAAGTCCAATTGATAATTTGATGGCGCTTGCTGATGCTGGACACGCCCTTATTCATTATGAGCAGGGCACGTGGCAGTACGTCGCTGGCACTTATACTGCCCCTATTATGGATTTAGACGAATCCGATTTGGTTGGCGGCATATCTGTTATGACTGGCCCGTCTAAGTCGGATTTAGTTAATACTGTGAAAGGCTCATTTCTTGACCCGCGACAAGATTTCGAAGTTGTGCAATTCCCTCAAATTTCCATTGATACATATGTAGCAAGAGACAAAGAAGTGCTATCTGCTGAGATAAGCGCGCCATTTACTATTACTGCTAGCGCAGCTAGACGAATCGGTAAGCTTCATATAGAGCAATCACGCTTTGGTGTTCGTATGCAAGCTGCATTTAAGTTTGTTGCATTAAAGTTATTGCCTGGTGATCGCGTGACATTCTCAAGCACTCGCCTAGGATGGGATAAAAAGATATTTCGTGTTGTTGGCGGTGGTCAGTCTATTTCATTAACGGGCGGGATTGATTTAACATTGGCCGAGGACTCGCCGGATGTATGGAGCTGGACAGAGGGCGAAGCGCTAGACGTTGATATTCCTCCTGCGTTAAGCCTGCCGGATTCCAGCTTGGCCGCCCCTTTGCTTTTTGCTGCTAGTGAAGAACTGTATGCGACTAACGTGCAGAACATTATTAAAACCCGTGTCACGCTAACATGGGAGCGCGGCGGTGTTCGTTCTAATGCGTTCAATATCGAAGCGAAGAAAGCGGGCGAAACTGAGTTTAGAGAATTAGCAAGAGGCTGGACAGGCACGCAATTTACAATAGAAGACAGTGAACTTGGCGAATTTGAATACCGTGTACAAGGCGTTAGCGATATAGGCAGGCTCAGCCAGTGGGCGAATTTAACGTATGAAGTGCTAGGGAAAAATGCGCCACCTGCTGATGTTCCAACTATTTCAGCCATACAAAGAAGTTATGGGATAGATGTTTCTTGGCAAGCTGTGCCTGATGCTGACGTTCAAGAATATGAAGTTAGATTGGATCAGGACTTTGGCGAAGCTGGCTCAGTTTACACAGGCCGTCAATTGCGCTTTACAGATATTCGCAGGGCTGACGGCACGATTTACTATATAAAAGCATTAGACACGAGTGGTAATTATAGTGCCAATGCCACCAGTTTTGCGCCTACAATTACTGGCCCATCACCTGTGAGCTCTTTGGCTTTGCTTGCTACTGACAGCCAGATCCAGCTCAGATGGGCGAGTGCCGGTTCTGTTTATCCTGTTTCAACTTATCGCCTGTATGAAGGGGATATGTTCGACACTGCTGTGCCTATTGGTGAATCTAGCGGAACTTTTGAGGTTATTATCCGTGAAGAAACTGGAACCTATACGTTCTGGGTTGAGCCGGTTGACGCTGCGGGTAATGTAGGCGGTGCCGTTAAGGGTGCTATTAGTGTAGATGGTGCGCAAGATTACATACTAAGAACAGATGAGTTTGTTGATTTTAACCAAATGGATACGCTTACTGACATGGCTATTGGCCAAGGCGGCGGCGGTCTTGGTTGGGATGATGAAACAGAGCTTGACTGGTCTAGTGATACTAGCCCCCGCTGGGATGAAGCGCCAAGCCCTGACTTGATTGGCCCAGTTAATACAACTGAGACTTTCCTAGAGAATATGACTCGCTCTGGCTTAACCAGCAATCCTGATCAGTATTGGAATGATGAAACAGGCATATCATGGGATGATGAAACAGAATTACAGTGGAATGATATTGGCGGCGACCCTTACCAAGTAAAACTTGATAACGGCTTCACTCATTTTCTTGACCCGAGCACTAGCATTGGCGTAGCTGAGCGCATTATTGATTTTGGCGCACTAATTCCTAATACGCGAATTACAGTCAATCTTGATTACGAAGATTTACGATCTGGCGCGATTGTAACAACTGTTTTAAGCACATCTACCGATGGCATTTCATGGAATGATTTTCCTGATAATCAGCTCGAGATTACAGCGTCCAATTTTCAGTATTTAAAAATCAATATAAACATTGATGCAACCGGCACCAATGGTTTGGTTCGTATTAATTCCATACGCTATAAGTTGGACATAAAACAAAAAACAGACCAAGGGCAGGCGCAGATATTCGCCGCAGATTATGACGCGGGCAATCCAAGCTCCAGCGGCACAGTAGTCGTATTAAACAAGCCTTTCCTTGATCTTGATTCTGTAGTCGCGACAGCTAAGGCGAATGATGCTAAAATTGTCGTAACTAATTTTGATGATGTAGGCAATCAAGACCGTTTCCGTGCAGTGGCTTTTGACCGCGCAACAGGGAACGCAGTTGATGCTACAATAAGCTGGAATGCGCGAGGCTCTTAATGGCAAGTTGGAATGATCCAAGTAACTCTAACCCTGTTCATGTCAATCTATTGCAGGATTTAGCGAACAAGGATACTTATGCCGCCACAATGGGGCAGACTAACCTTGGCGCATACACTGATCTCCCAGATGGAACGATGAATTGGGATAATGGTCAGAAGCTTTTACGCCGAGTGCAATCTGGAACTCCAGAGGTAGTAAAAATCAGTCTAGCAGGCGGCGGCACGGGCGCGAGTGATGCTGCAGGTGCGAGAGCTGCTTTTAATGTGCTAGAAGCTGGAACTGGCGCGACTCAATCAAGAACAAATACTCAGAACGATACAAGGTTTGTGCAACAGACTAGAACTGTCAACACCACTCCTCCATTAAATGGCGGAGGCGCATTGAGCGGAAATCTAACGCTTAGCATTCAAGACAGTACAACCACGCAGAAGGGTGCCGTTCAGCTTAACAACACACTGACTAGCACTAGCACTTCTCAGGCTTTGACGGCGGCGCAGGGGAAGGTGTTGAAGGATATGTTCAGAAGTGAATCAAAACCTCTTGATGGTCAATTTACAGGAGGCACCGCTTACTTTGCTAAAGCTGGGAATATAGTTACAGTAGAGATTTTCGGAGGATCAAATCTTATTGCTGCGGAAAATGTTAATACAACTGTTGGGTTTGCCCCATTATGGGCAAGGCCGAGTCGACAATCTCATAGCAGCGTTGTTTATGAAATAGGATCGTATGGAGTACATGTAACAGTAAATACGAATGGATTAATTCAGGTGACCTACTTCGACAGTTCGTTCTCAGGGGTTAGTAAAACATTTTTCTCTGGCTCTATATTTATATCTTACACAATTTAAGGACTAACCATGCCATACCAACTAATAGACACAGTAACCCCAGACGTCGGCGCTAAAGCTGGCGCTGATAAGATTAACAACAACGCAATACAAGCGCAGTACCAAGGCGGATACTTTACCGTTGGCGGAACTGCTAATGCGATTACACTAACAAGTGCGACAGGCGCGCCGTCTGGGTATTCGACAGGGCAGGAATTCTGCTTCCGTGCTAATGCTACTAATACAGGCGTAACCACTGTTAATGTTGACGGGCTAGGTATTAAAACGATAAAGACGCTTTCTGGTGCGGATTTACCAGCAGGCTACTTATCAACTGCGGTTGATACCTGTCTTCGCTATGACGGCGTCAATATGGTGGCGAATGTTAGCACGGGAGCGCTTGCGGATCAGGTACCAACTAATGCCAACCTTAGTGCTGCCGTGTGTGGTACAGCTTCGTTTTCTAGCGATGTTTACACGTTTTCTCCAGTTGGTACAGGTTTTAGACCCTTGCAGGCTGGCATGTATTTGAGCTTCAAACTACCTAGTGGATCAGCAAACACTACGACCACCCCAGATGTTGATTACAACGGTTCAACTTATGTTATCAAGTGGATTGATGGGAGCGCATTGGCTGCAAATGATCTTACTGAATCGAAAAACAAGCAGCCTATTTTGCTTTTTTTCGATGGGGCTAGCATGTTAATTGCCAGTGACATCCGAGGTGATGATGGAAATGACACGTGGCTAAGGATGACAAACGGAAAGCAATTTTGTGAAGGCGCTAGAACAACCCCTGTTACAGCCGCAACAACGGCACAACACTTTCCAGTTTTCGCAAAAGCATTTTCGTCTCCGCCATCAGTAACCGCTGGTATAGAAAGTATAGTAGGGACTCAAGGCTGGTATATATATCAATGCTCAAGGGATGCAACCACTACTGGCGTGACTATTTCAACCACTGGTAGCAGTGCAACTGGTAGTTCTACAATAATTTACCACGCAGTCGGATCATGGTACTAATGGCTAAACTACTCCGCATCTTAGAATGGACAGCAATCGCGCTGTTCGTTCTGTTTGCAGGGTGTGCGGTTTGTTGTTGGTGGGTTGGAGCTAAGACAGAACAGCTACGGCGAGCGCTACAAGGCCAGAAGAAAACAAGCCGCCCGCCCAGAAAACGCCTTTCCAGTATGTTTCGCGCTTTGCGTCACTCTTTTCTAGCTCGCTTATTCTAGGCTCGATTGATACCATTATTTTGTTTATTGAATCGGCTAAATATCGGGTACTGACTGAATTCTCTGTTGTTTCTCTTTGCATGACCATCATGGCATCTAGCATTTTTGAAATATCGCCCTTTATCGGGTCTATGTGTTCTTTTAATTGCGAGTGTGTCACGTGTTCGCCAGCCATTGGTTTGCCTTAAAGAATGGTGTATATTGTACTAGCGATTATAACTTAAACAATTAGGCAATGGTATGGGTGTGACATGGAACTACATTTAAAACGAATAGGCGGGAATGACGATACCACTATTGGGGCGCTGTATATTGGCGATGGAGTAAGCAAATACCTATTTAGCTTCACTATCGAAGATGAGCGACGATTTAATAAGGTATCAGGAGATACGCGCATCCCAGCCGGTCACTATAAGATTGAGCTAAACCACTGCGGCGGCATGAATAAGAAATACGAGAAATACCCATGGCACCAAGGTATGTTAGAATTGCAGGAGGTGCCGGATTTTGAGTATATTTATATTCACCCTGGCAATGACGACGACGATACGGAAGGCTGCATTTTGCCTAACTACAAAGCCGATTTAGGCGGTATGCGCGGTGAAAACAGCTTTGAATGCTACAAAGACCTATATTTGGAAGTTGTAGCAGCAATGAAAGACGACGAAGACGTTTATATCACAATCACAGACGAGGAATTCTAATGGAAAAGAAATGGTACCAATCTAAAGCAGTATGGGGCGGCCTAATCGCAGTAGCGGCGGCAATCGCTGGCGCTTTCGGATATGCAGTAAGCCCAGAAGACCAATCTAGCCTAGTAGACGCTATCGTGGCAATCGGCGGCGGCGTTGGTGGTGTGCTTGCTGTGTATGGTCGTGTCAAAGCGGAAGCATACATCAAGAAATGAACACCCTAGCCCGCATAATCCTTGAATTGCTCTCCATGTGGGAGCGGTACAAGGCTGATCAGAAAAGGATAAAACGAGATGCAGCAATCAAAAAGGCTCGCAAAGATCCCGCTGATGCTTTCAATGATCACTTTGGCGGGCTGTCTGACGATGCCACAAAAGCCGATCAAACCGATAAAGCCGAACATTAGGGCCGACTACCAAATAGAAAACGTCTGCTTTTCGAGGGCAGACGCTTCAAGCTTGTTTCAATACATCATCGAGCTAGAATCTGGCTACGAGTGATAAACCCAGGCCTTTCGTGTCTTCATATCCGCACCAGTCTGATTTTTTGCCGTAGTAATCGTTCATTGACGCTTTAACTGAATATTTGCTATTAATTTTATATTGAATAGCTAATCCGTAACCCGTGCCAGTGTCTGCTTTTGGTTCGCCGTTTACTACTTCCTTGTATTCTGTATATGTAAAAGATGGAATAAAGGATATATTTTTTGTTACTTTTAATTCATAAAAAGCACTCATAACCCAGAAATCCCTTAGCTTAACTGTAGCAACTTGCTCGCTTTGTGTGTCCGATTGACCGGCTAAGGCGCTGAATCCAATGCCGTTTTTAAATAAGTATGATCCGCCGACTTGGTTTAGTGTGAAATTAAAGCTTCCCTTATCACCCCAATTCATAGCAACCTTGGAGGCCTTAGACTCCAGCTGCCATTCAGCATGGGATATGCTTGAAATAAGTAATAGTGAGATAAGTAATGTTTTCATTTGTTACGCTCCGTGTGTTTGTGTAACTAAATATACACCACACAGGAGCGATAACAAGTTGAAGTTTTCGATAGGTTTGTCGGGTTATTTATCGGCTAGGGCGATCAATACTAGGCACTCGCCGATGGCGCGGAGTGGGTTGTTGTCATGTGCCGAATGACTATCACAAACTACAATTGCCTTTCGTTCAGTTGAATTACATATACTGATAGACAAATCATTACTGAAAGCCAGCGGCATAGTTAGGTTGTAGTCTTCTAAGTAGTCATAGCCCATGTATTCATCGTAGTAACCATTGTAGTTACTTTTATCAGGATAGAGCCAAATAATAGCTCTATTCAGCTCATTGTCACTTAACGCGCTTACTTGTTCTGGTGTCATTTCAATCTCTCCAACTCTTCACGCGTCATCTTCACGCCGTTAATGTAATACGCCCATATGCCGGTTATGCGGGTTGCTTTCATAATTTAACTAACTCCATAGAATAGTCATTATCATTCTTTATGTTATGTCCATTTAGTTTTATCAGCTTGTTATTCTTAAATGGCCTGTAGTCAACGTGATGGTGCCACCTATTAAACCTCCACACAACACTAGCAACGTCTGGATGTAGATCAGCAAGCATCTTAGATTTTGGTAGCGTACCCTCCTTACTGTAAAACTCCTTAGTGTTTCCTCCTTTCATTCTTTGAGTGGTTACTTTCCCACACAGGAATGCGTTAAACTGGATCGTACACAATCCGTCTTTTAATACTCGAAGTGATAAGTCAGTGTCCTCATTGTAACGACCTCTCCACCTATACCCTGAATTATTATCAATCAATAAGCATGAGTAGATTCTAGTATTTAAAATAAATGGTGGAACTTTGTCAGTTTTCTTACAAAAAGAATAATAATTTAACCCAGCAACAGGCACGTTTGAATATCTATCGACAAAATCCTCTGCTGCGAGCAATGTGGCTCCTGTTTCCACCTCGTATTTTTCGTTATTAGTTAGGCGATGAAACGCATCTAAATTGTCATCCATCACCCAATGTCGATCAAAACCCATGGTGAGCGAGTGGTCTAAGCAGAAATTACGCGCAGCACCTGGGCCTTTGCTTCTAGAATTGCCGATATTATCACAAGTGTCATAATCATCTAAGTAACCTTGAGGCAAAATTAGTATCTTTGCACTTGTGTTTTTTTTGTACTGATCATATTCACTACGCTCAACTACAATATAATGATCGACACCCATCTTATTAAGCGCTTTTGTTGTAAGGCCGTTGTTGGCACGACCTTTTGACACAATGTAAACCGGATATCTAGGTGAGACCTTTTCTTTTGTTCTCCATCTTAGTTTTTCAAGTCCCCAGTGGGACTTGTACGGAAACCAAATAGATTTTGTTTTCTTTGTTATCTTCTGTTTTGCGGCTTTTGCTAGATCCTCTCTATTATTAAAATAGAAATCTTTGCCATCATAATACTGGCCAAATCCACAATTTTTAAAATCATCTTCTTTATCAAACCTAATAAAAAGGTGGGTTCCATCATTTTCTATAAGAACCTTGCACTTCTTAAAAGGCTCTTTCTTCTCCTGCTTAAATTCAGGCATTCCAACCCAGTGTTTGGTGTAGTCGCTCATATTATCCAAACCTATTAAAAGTTACTGACTTGCCATAATCATTAGGCGGCAATGCGATGTTTTCGCGAGTCGTGCGCGCTTTTGGCTTCTCTCGCAACTGGGCAGACATGAAAGCAGCTTTCAAGTCCGTGTCGTTGCATGGCGTTTGCATAATCACACGACCGGTGCCAACTAAGCCAAATCCTGCAAGCTCTTTTCCACAATGGATAACTTGGACTGTATAGCTAGGCTCAGTTAAGCGGTGTTCTGCCTGTAGCGCTTGTGAGAAGTCGCTCAGGTGCATTGTTAGGGTTAGTGGTTTCATTTCGATTGCTCCAAAAAATAAATATCAGGGCGCTTTGGAAAACTAGAAAACCCGTATTTTCTAGCCTTGTATAGTGTGACGTATATCGTGCGACGGGTGACTCCATAAATGTCGGCCATGTCTTCACCAGATACACCCAGCTCTTTCATTTCAAACATTTTTGCAATGTCTTCTGCATACCAGCGGCGATGCCCTTGGCTCGCATCCGTTTTAAAGTCTGGGTAAACTTTTTTGATTCGACCAAAAACCGCGCCCTTTGTTAGCCCTAGCTTCTTTGCGGCCTCATTATAGCCAAGAACCTTACAAAGTTCGTAAACTTCATCGAATCCATGGGATGATTTCATCACTCAACCTCCGGATTAATCAGCACAATATAATGATCTGGCAGTACTTCCCATGAGTCCGTGGTCATTGCAATTGCGCGGCCGTTGCTTGTGCAGCCGTATGCGATGTAATCCTTGCCTAGCGATTGGTTGGCTTCTTTTAGGTTGGTTGGTTTGTTTGTGTCTATGTCGAATAAGATCATTTTTTTTGCTCCTCTTTATACGGTCGGTCACAAAGCTTAACCCATAAATGGTCGCCAGTTTTAACTAAATCACCATCAATGCAGCCGTCTCTAGTTACAAAAATAACATCGCCAATCGAACATTCTAGCCCTATCCAATTTGGGCCAGTTGTGTACGCCTGCGTGTAGTAACCCCTAATATTTTTGTTCCACCATTCTGGATCTTTTAATTGCTCAGTTGTTGGTTTCATCTTTCCCGCTCCTTTTGTTTACCTGCCTATTAAGATAGACGCTGGCCTAGTGTTTTGCAAGTAGTTTTTTAACATATTCTCGTAATCGTGTATTTGCGGCGCGTCTGGCCTTGTTGCTTTTCATGTGGTCGATAGGCTCCGCGTCGTACGCCTCCTTAAAAACCCTTTTATACCCCTCTATTGCCGCATTTCTGTTTTCGAATGGGATTAGATTGAGCTGTTGCTTTATCCATTGCTGGTCTAGTTTGTGCGGCTCCATCCCTCGAATGCCTCCATAGCTGCTTCCCAGCCCAGTGCGACACAACCGTAAAAACCAAGTTTGTTGATTACTTCTAGGTACTCGACCTGCTCTGGCGCTATCTTGCTTTTTGTATGGTCTTTGCGTTTGAGCTCGCAATAAAACCCGCCCACGATAATATCACTAGCACCTTTAGTCATGCCTTCGGCCTTTTCACGCCTAACTTGCTGTGCCGTTTTCTTGCCCTCGTTTCTTATGTGCGTAGCAATCCGGCCCCATGTATCAGGATATTTACGGCGTATCTCATTAAAAAATGTGACCTGTTCCGCAGTTTCGCTAGGGCAGTCGCCACGGTATTTAGTGTCCCCGAACAAAGGGACGGTTTTAGGTAGCTTCATTTATTGGCTCCACATCAACGGGCTGATTATGAGCAAAAACATTCCAGTATTTTTTACCGGCCTGTCTTTGATAAGTGATTGTTTTCGGTGGTACACCTTTGTCACGATGCTCGAAAAACGTCGCTATGTCTGGCGCAACCTTGCCAAAGAAATACGCCTTGCTAAAGTCTTCGTACAATCCACGGTATTTAGATACTTTGCTATCTGGGTTATACCACACATCAAATTTAGCATAATCCGTTACATAGTGAACCTTTATTGTTAGATTGCCAGCTTTGCTCATATGCTGCTGCATGGAGAATGCGCGAACATAGTCAGTGCTTACCTTTAACGGATCGGCCTTCATGCGGTGAAATTCAACGGCTAGACGCTCGTTAGGATCAATCAATTCCTCTTTGCATGACTCACAGAACCGAGCCGCTATATCGTTTTCATGCTCGCACTCATGGCAGGGTTTTGACGACCAGCGGTGCTCACATCGTACAGATTGGCCAGCAACAATAGACTGACCGAAGCAACGGCGGCCAAAATGGGCGGGCATTGGCTGATCATCAACCATTACTTTGTTGCCGGTTAAGTCTGTAAAATCACCGTCTTGATCAATTGGCAACTCGTCTGGGTTAGGGCGTAAACTAAACTCATTCACCGCATTGCAAAGCGGGCAGCAAACGTCGATAGGTTCACCCTTGTTTTTCTTGCGTGCTTTTATCTGTGGAGAGAATAGGTCGTTTTCTAGTTGGTGGCGCTCTATATTTTCAGCATAGTCTAGTACTAGGCAATCTTGCTTTTCTGGATGGATACGGAGGCCACGGCCAATGATTTGCAATAATAAGCTGGCGGATTCCGTGGCGCGCAATATCGCTATAACGTCAACGTGCGGCGCGTCAAATCCAGTGGTTAGCACGCCGATGTTCACCAAGTACTTAAATTTGCGTGCTTTGTAATCAGCTATTATTTGCTTGCGTTCACCTGCTGGCGTTTCACCTGTCACCATACGGCTGTTTTCAGGTGGTAGGCTTTCCATGCACTCAATAGCGTGGTTCTTGGTTGCTGCGAATATCATCACACCCATGCGACCATGGGCGTGTCTTACAACGTCCGCAATAATTTCGGCGGTTTTACGGCCTCGCCCTTCGAATGCTTGCTCGTATTCTTTTTGAGTGTGGCGGCTAATGTTTGAAACGTCATAGCTTGCGGCGTGATCAGGATCTGCGTGTGGTTGAGTCAAATAGCCCATACTAATCAGCTCAGGCCCAGTTATGCGATAAAGGCATGTGTTATAAAAAGGCTCTAGCGTTTGATCTTCTGGCACGGGGTTGCCGTGTTCGTCATAGGCATAAATGTACCCGCCGCCCATTGTATAGGGCGTGGCAGTCAAACCAATGACGCGCACCTTTGGATTAAATTCTTTTATCTTTTCGATAATCAGGCGAATTGTCGGCGTTGTTTTGTGGCATTCATCCACGATAATGGCCGCCGTGTCTTTGAACCCGTTAATGTTGCCCTTAACAGTGCCAGGCGTTCCAAACACAACATGATGACGCAGCGATTTTGCACCCGCGCTAGACGAATAGATGGAAGCTTCTAGGTCGTAGCTGGTGTATTTCTCGTGGTTTTGTTTTGTTAGCTCAGCAGATGGCTGCAAACAAAGCACGCGCTTACCGCTTGTGCTATGAACAAATTCAGCAACCTTGGCCACGATGATTGATTTGCCCGCGCCTGTGACTGCCTCAATCATGCAAGGTTCAAAGCTTTTTTTTATCCAGTCTAGGATGGCATCAATAGCATCCTGCTGGTACGGTCTAGGATCGTACATAGAAAAACCTTAGCCGCGCATTGGCGGCTGTTAAGGGTTATTTTAATGACCAGTATGAGCTAGGCTTTTTGCGATATTGCTCAAGGTCTACGCCTTTTAATTCTGGCACCTTGGCATACTCAATAGAACCTTTTCGCTCGACTTTGGTTAGCTTATGCCCGTCGATCTCACTTTGACGTTCGCCGCAGCGCTCGACTATCTCAGCTAACAGGTCTTTTTTCATTACTTCTATAGCTTTGATTTGGTCGCTTAAGTTGCCATATTGAGCAACTAAATCAACAACAAAAGTATCATCCTGCTCTTTGTGCTTTGGCTCAAGATAGCGCTGCGCGTTTGGCATTTCACGCTCGACTAAATACGAATCATAAAAAGCTTTTAGCCTTGGTAGGATTCCGTCAAGCCATGATTGACTAAAGGCGTGCTCTTCAATTGCGTCGCCATTTGGTGCCCACTGGTAGAATTTACACCATGTTCGCCCAGTGCAAGCCATTTCGATTTGTATCTGTGCAAAGTAATGCGGTTGGTCAGTTAGTGATTTAAACTCTGGCACGTCTTTACCGCGTTGGCCAAATGGGCATTTAATTTCCGCTATGCCGTCTTCACCGATTAACCCGTCAGGGCTTGCGCCTAGCCAGTCGTGCTCAGGGTGAACGTGAAAGCCGGTTTCCTCAACCGGCTGGTCAAGGTGAAACATTTCAAGCGAAGAAATGGCGGTTTGCTCGTTTGCTGTGCCGTAATCCGTTGCAATGTTGCCTTTGAACTCTCGCTCTGCTCCGTGATAATCACGAACCATGTTACGCATTACGTCAGCTGGCTTCATATACGGATTCAGGCCTAGCACTGCCCCTGCTATGCTTCCGGTAATGCGGCCTTTGCGGGCCTCAAACCATTCTTTTGATCGTTGTTCCATTGTCAAACTCCCTTAAGCAAATACGCAACAACAAGCATAAGACCATACTTTATCGAGGTTGCCATAAGTATGTCGCTTATATTTTTTTGTTTTACATCTAAAATGTACTGATAATTAAAAAGACTAAATATAGTGCCTATCATATAGGCTTGAACCCAAGATATTCTTGGCAGACCGAACAATTCCATTAAGTGCCATTCATAAATGCAAATTAAAACATAGGGTTGCAAGACAGCAAGAATTATAAAAAGCAAAAAACCAAATAAAAATTTCATATTAACTCCTTATTTTAAGAAAAGGCTAAAGCTAAAATAGCAATAGCCTTTATTTTACCTTATGGTTGCTAGAACGGAATATCGTCGCCTTTTGCGTTATCGTCAGTATTCGCAGGCTGCGTCGCTGGCGTTGCATTGCGAGCCGCTACGGATGATACCCAGTTGCCAGACTTGTCGTTAATTTCCCAAATCTGAACCTTAATCATCATCGGCTTAGCACACAATGCCGCAGGCATATTGTGATCCGCTGGCGCTTCACCTGATGCCGCTAGTTTGCCACCGCAGTTATGGTCAATTGCCATTAGCATACGCTTAGCTTTATCTGCTTTTGTTGAATCAGCATCGAATACACGCACCTTTTGAAAAATCTTGCGATTTTTATACTGCTCTGGCGCTTGTACAGTCCAGCGAAGGCTAATATAGGTATCATCTTCGTAGCTGTCGAGCTTGGCTTCGTCGATTAATGCTAACAGCTCGGTACCGTTAGGGATTGGCTCCATGTTGCCGCCTCCCATATCCATAGAGCCGTTTGATTCTGCTTTGTTACCGTCTGATAGATCCCAGAATGATGTCATGTTGTTTTCCTTTTATTGGTTGTTGGTTTGGTTGAAAAATGGAATGTAAGAAAGCAAAGGGTTCTCGCCTTCCGTGAATTTAATTTCCTGCGGCATTTTGTATCGCGTTTTCGCGTCAACATAGCCGACAGTGCCGTCGGACGAGGTGATCAAAATACGGTCGCCGGTTGTTGTAACCCGTGCGGCTTTCGTTTGATTGCCTTTTTTGTCTTGCTCGCCGCCCATAACGAACTGCTCTTTTTTAATGTAGATTACAGCGTCGCTTTTATCAATATAGATTTT
>Ga0208644_1000539_pt1 | contig 32985 bp, 52 predicted proteins | sample VirMetDEL_Nov_18_FD_184517 | JGI IMG/M metagenome (GOLD analysis project Ga0208644, IMG submission 184517) | Aqueous microbial communities from the Delaware River and Bay under freshwater to marine salinity gradient to study organic matter... | ecosystem: Environmental > Aquatic > Marine >...
TCCCTGTTCTTGGATATTTGGATGAATCCAAAGAAAATAGAACAGGTGTATCTAAGGCTTCTGCTGGTTTAAATGCAGATGCTTTACAATCAAGCACCAAAGCTGCGGTGGCAGCAACCATGTCTGGCGCACAAGGTCGTATTGAACTTATTTGTAGACACTTTGCTGAAGGCGGTCTTAAATTTTTATTCAAGATTGTTAATAACTTGGTTATCAAACATCAAAACGCCCAAGATGTATTTAGATTGAATGGTAAATTTATTCCTGTTGATCCTAGATATTGGGACAGCGATAAAGACATGGTAGTTAATGTTGCCATCTCTAAATCTTCTGACGAAGAAAAGTTTGCCATCCTTGCACAGCTCACAAGTAAGCAAGAACAAATCATGCAATTACTTGGCCCTAACAATCCATTGGTATCACTTCAGCAATACTCAAACACGCTTACTAAGATGATAGAGATGGCTGGATTTAAAGATCCACAAACCTTTATCAATACTGAAGTGCCACCTATGCCACCAACTCCACCTGAACAACAAAAACCAGATCCTGCGGAAATGTTGGCTATGGCTGAAGCACAAAAAGCTCAAGTCCAAGCACAGAAAGCAGTCATTGATGCGGAAACAGATCGCATGAAGATTATTATGGATGATGATAGACAGCGTGATATTGAAGAAGCACAAATTAGACTAAAAGCAGCAGAGCTAATGGCTAAGTATGGAGCACAAGTTAATATCGCAGAAATAAACGCAATAATGGAGAGAGATCGTGAAACCATCAGGCAAACTGCGAAAGCTCAGTCCCAAGGATTATTTACAGGAAATGTCCCACCCCAAAATCTATAACATTGAAGTTTTAGAAGGGGACATGATCTTTACAGGCACAGAAATAACAGCCGAATCCGAAGAACAAGCACTTCGTATTTTTGAGATTATGACGGGTGGGCAAATCACTCCGTTTAGTGAGATAATAAAATTAGAAGTACACACAATTCAATAACATGGCAATAGAGTATAGAGGCGAAAGATTTGCAGGTTATAACAAACCTAAACGCACACCTGGTAAATCCAAGAAATTCGCTGTGCTTGCTAAAGACGGAGATCAAGTCAGATTAATTAGATTTGGTGATCCAAACATGACTATCAAAAAAGATATCCCAGCTAGACGAAAATCTTTCCGTGCTAGACATAAATGCGACACCAACCCCCCTAGCAAATTAACTGCTAGATATTGGTCTTGCAAGAAATGGTAGCCAAGGTTGACGAAAAAACATCGCTTAATATTTCATTAAGCTATCTAATACAAATCGTAATCGCTATCTGTATAGCTGTTTATGCTTATGCAACATTAATTGAGCAAATCAGAGTTTTAGAAACTAAGGTTATGCAGTTACAAGATGATGCTAAAGAACACAGCACTTGGATTCGTGACTGGGAAACTGGCGGTATGCTTCCGCTAGATGTTCAGCAGAACGAAAGAATAGAATTTTTACAAAAAGAATTTAATGATTTAAAGCAAAGGGAATATCAGCGTTTAAAAGAGTGCGGTATTTCAATTAAATAACAATGGCTAAACCAAAACAATCAGTAACAAAAACTCACGATTATCAAAGATCTAAAACCAAACGAACATCTATTGGTGCTTCACCAAATACTTATCCAAAAAATAAAAAAGCACAATTTAAAAAATATAGAGGACAAGGAAAATGAAAAAACCAGTATGGGAAAAAGAATACAAAGGTAAAACAAAAGGAATAAAAGATAAAAAAGGTTATACTTATGCTAAAGCCAAAGCAGATGAAAAGTTTGGTAAGGGTGTTTCACTTGTTAAAAACATGTGGATATCTCAAGAAATGAAAAAGAAAAAAGGAAAATAATTATGCCAATGGTAGGAAATAAAAAATACTCATACACAAAAGCTGGTATGAAAAAAGCTATGGAAGCAGCCAAGAAATCAGGTAAGAAAGTAGTTAAGAAAAAGAGTTACAAATAATGCCTATTCAAAAAGTAAAAGGTGGCTACAAGTGGGGCAGCAAAGGCAAGGTTTATAAATCCAAATCTGGAGCTGTCAAGCAAGCACAAGCTGCTTATGCTTCTGGTTATAAGAAAAAGAAAAAGTGAAAACAGCATCTGCCAAGGCTAAAGGCAGAAAACTCCAGCAATGGGTGGTTGATAAGCTAGTAGAAATACTAGGCTTTGACAAAGAAGATTTAGAATCACGCCCTATGGGATCATCTGGCGAAGATATCATTATGGGCGTTCAGTCCCGCAAACAATTCCCCTATTCAATAGAATGTAAAAACCAACAAGCAGTTAATGTTTGGAAAGCATACGAACAAGCGTGTAGCAACTGTAAAGATTACGAACCTTTGGTTATAATAAAACGAAACAACACTAAGCCTTTGGCATTAGTAGATGCGGAATATTTTATTAAGTTACATGAACAACGAGATCAAGTTTAAAAGTTTTGAAGAATTTAAAAAATTTTTAGAAAAGAAAGACTTAGAAATAAAAAGCAAAGCAGCTCAAGAGGAAAAGAAAAATGAAATTCGCAAAGATTAAAAATCTAGTAGCATCATTAGCGCCAACCATAGGCACAGCATTAGGTGGCCCAGTCGGTGGTATAGCAGCTAATGTAATTGCTGAAGCATTAGGCGTAGAGCCAACTCCTGCAAAGATTGAACAAGCTATTAATACTGCAACTCCAGAACAATTAATGGAGCTTAAAAAAGCAGAAAAAGAATTTGAAATCCAAATGAAAGAATTAGATGTAGATGTCTATGCTTTGCAAACTAAAGACATCCAAGATGCTAGAGGAAAATTTAATAAAGACTGGACTGCTAGGATCATGGGTATTGCTACACTTGGTGGCTTTCTTGGTTATATCTTTTTAGTAACTTTGCAACCACCAGAACAGAATTCTGAAGCTCTTATCAATCTTGTGCTTGGCTATTTAGGTGGATTGGCTAGTGCTGTAATATCTTTTTACTTTGGTGCATCTAATACGGGTAACGACAAATGAGTTGGAAGAATTTTAAGTTAGAAGAATTTGCTTGCAAACATTGTGGTAAAAACGAGATAAATCATAAATTAATTGATAAACTACAGTTATTGCGTGATGACTTAGGATTTCCCCTAGTTATATCATCTGGCTATAGATGTTCTGAACATCCAATAGAAGCAAAGAAAAGCAAGCCAGGCACACACGCACTTGGTCTAGCAGTTGATATTGCTGTTAGTCACGAAAAAGCATTAGAGGTGTTATACAAAGGTATAGCGCATGGTTTTACAGGCATAGGAGTTAATCAAAAGGGTGAAGGCAGATTTATACACTTGGATATCGCTAAAGTGGAAGATTATAGCCCGCGCCCTCACCTCTGGAGCTACTGATTGGTATTGATATGGAAGATGCAGTTATATTTTGGAATGTAATAATCAGTTTAGTTTTTGCACCAATTTTCTTTATGTTAAAAGCGCATCATTCAGAGCAACAAAGACTTGGTATTTTAATTAATAAAACTAGAGAAGAAATAGCAAAAGAGTATGTAACCAAAAGCAGCTTCAATATAGAGTTTGAAAGAATATTTGATAAACTAGATAAACTTGATGCTAAAATAGATAAATTGATAACAGATTAATATGGCAATACCAGCAGACGAACTACTACAAGAAGATTTTAGCTTTCCCGTGCAAGGTTACGATATTGAACAAATAAGACAATCTATTGCTAATAGAATCCCATTATTAGGTTCACAAAGAGGTGTTTATGGTGGTGGCCCTATAGGTGGTGGTTTTAATTTAACTAGTTACACCCCTCAATATTCTTCTATGGTTGGCCCAATAGCAACTGGTCAAGCATACGCACAGCAGATTGCTGGCGGTATGCCATTTTCACAAGTAGTAGCACCTGGCATGAGTTTTTCACCAGAAAGACCGCAGGGATACACGCAAGCAGAATTATTTTTACAAGATGGTGCGCCAATAATGCCACCACCACCAGGTAAAACTTTTGTACCATTTCAAGGCGATATGATGCCAGGAGAAACTGTTGAACCATTAACGCCGCCACCATCTGCACAAATCGGTGTACCACCGCCCATGCCAACTATATTTGGTTTTCAAGCTCCACAGTTTCCGCCAATAGATTTATCACAATTACCCGAAATAGATTTATCACAAATTGCTATTCCTGAATCTGTTAAATCTAGCCTTGGCGAATTACTTGGTATTCCTAAAATAGATGTATCTCAATTTGTAACTAGAGAAGAAATACCTTCTTTTATTCCGCCTGTACAAATGCCACAGATTCCACAAATAGACACTTCACAATTTATTGGCAGAGAAGAATTGCCTTCTTTATTAAAAGACATACCTTTAAATATTCCTAAAATAGATACATCGCAATTTGTATCAAAAGAAGATATTAGTGGTTTAAGATCAGACATACTTGGATCATTGCCACAAGTGCAATTACCAGATGTATCTAAATTCGTAACACAAGCAGATATTAACAAAGCTATTGCTACTATTCCGCCAGCAGAACAACTAGATAGACAAGCACTTATTAGAGATATTGAATCTCAATTAAAAATACCAGAAAGATTTGATCCAACAGCTTTACAACAACAGATAGGTGGATTACAACAACAGATAGCTGGTTTACCGCAACCACAACAAATAGATATTGGAGCATTAAGACAAGATATTCTATCTTCAGTTCCACAAACAAATTTAGCTGGTTATATAACAGAATCACAATTACAACAAGCATTGCAAGGAATATCGCAACCAACAATGCCTGATGTTTCTCAATTTGTAACTCAAGCTGATATTAATAGAGCAATCTCTGGTATTCCACAAATAAGTCTTTCTGATATAGAGGCAAGACTAGCTGCATTAGAATCAACCCCTAGTGTTGGAGTTCCTAAGTTACCAAGACCAACAGGATTATTTGCTTAATGTCTATAACACACGAAGAAGCAGTCAAGGCTGAACAAGCTCAACAAATATTAAATTCAGAAATCTTTAAAGAAGTTTTAGAAAACCTAAAACAATCTTATATTGATGCTTGGTTAAAAGATCAAGATATAGATAATGTGAATAGTAGAGAGCATTTACATAAGTCAGTCTTATTATTATCAGAGATAGAAAAACACCTAAGAATCGTAGCTGAAAAAGGAAAGCTCACCCAATCCTACATAAACAAAATCAGAAACATAGTCTGATATTTTCTTTTTATAAACAATTCGTATAAAATATTATAAAAATACAATATAGGAGTATTTTATGGCAATAACGGATAAACCGACTGCTTTACAAACTGATAATGAAAAAGCTACTTCAGCTTTTGAAAGTTTCTTAACTCCCCCTGAGGATACAGTTGAAGAAGTCGATATAAACGAAGTAGAGGTCATCGAAGAAGATGAGTTACCTGAAGATGCTGAACTAGATGAAGCAGATGAAGAATACGAGTTTGATGAAGATGACGAATTTGATGATGAAGAACAAAACGAGGTTGAGGACAGACTAAAGCAACCCACTTCTTATACAGTCAAGATTGACGGAGAAGAAGTTGAGGTCACGCTTGAAGAACTCCAAAGCGGATATTCTCGTCAGCAAGATTACACGCGCAAAACTCAAGAGTTAGCTCAACAAAGAAAATTGATTGAGCAACAGCAACAAGAGTTAGCGCAAAGAGATGCAATCTATGCTCAGTTGTTACCTAAACTAGAAGCACAATTAAGTGCTGATTTAGCTAACGAGCCTGATTGGAACAGGTTGTACGAAGATGATCCTGTTGGTTATGTTCGTGAAAAGCAACTTTGGGATGAAAGAAAAGAGAAGTTAAGAGCTACTCAAGCTGAAAACCAAAGGCTTCAACAAGAGGCCTATCAAAAACAGCAAGGGCAATTAGCACAGTTCGTACAATACGGACAACAAAAACTTCTTGAGATTATTCCAGAATGGAAGAATCCAGAAATCGCCCAACAAGAAAAGTTAGCTATTCGCGATTACGGAATCAACACTCTTGGCTATACAGCACAAGAAATGGATACGATCTACGACTATAGAGCTTTGCTTGGTTTGCGTAATGCTTGGTTGAATGATAAAACTGTTCAAGCAACTAAGAAAAAACCAACCGAAAAAGCACCAGCTCGTGTTGCAAGACCAGGCGCAGTTACTAAAATAAAATCGGTAGCACCAGCAAAGAGAGCAAAACAAAGGTTGGCTAAAACTGGTAAAACATCAGATGCAGCCAAAGTTTTTGAACAAATGTTAAAGTAATTTTTTATATAGGAGTAAACTCATGGCAAAAGTAACTAACGCTTTTGATACTTACACCGCAACTGCTGACAGGGAAGATTTAAGTAATATCATTTACAACATCTCCCCAATGCAAACTCCCTTTATGTCCTCAATCGGCAAAAGAAGTGTTAAAAATGTGGTGTTTGATTGGCAAACCGAATCTTTACCTGTACCTAGTGCAAGTGGCGAACTTGAAGGTTTTGAACTTTCAAGAGCAGCTGCTACAGCTACTGTAAGGCAAAGTAATGTATGTATGATCTCAAAAAGAGATGCAACAGTAACAGGCTCTCAAGAGAGTTCAGATCCAGCAGGTAAGAGATCAGAAATGGCTCACCAACTTGCTATTATGTCTAAAGCTCTTAAAAGAGATATGGAAGAAGCTCTTTCTCAGAACGGAGCTAAAACAACTGGTAACGCTTCAACTGCAAGGGTAACTGGCGGTTTCGAATCTTGGATCACTTCAAACGATTCAAGAGGAACTGGTGGTGCTTCTACAGGTGGCGGTGCTGCTCCAACTGACGGAACTCAAAGAGCTCTAACTGAAGATCTACTTAAAGATGTTCTACAACTATGCTTCACTAATGGTGGCGAACCATCATTAGCTATTTGTGGCCCACATAACAAACAAGTTATTTCTGGTTTCACAGGTAGAACACAAGCAAGACAATTTGTAGATGCTAATACAGTAGAGGCTTCAGTATCTATCTATTCATCTGACTTTGGTGAACTTAAAATCGTTCCATCAAACAGATCAAGAGAAAGATCATTGCTTCTTGTTGATCCTGAATTTGCTAAAGTGTCATACCTAAGAGATTTCAAAACTGTTGATATCGCAACTATAGGTGACGCTATGACAAAAATGATCGTAGTTGAGTATGGATTAGAAGTATCCAACGAAGCTGCTCATGGTATTGTTGCAGACCTTAATGTATCTTAATTGATCGGGATGAGGCGGGGTTAGATTAATTTCTACTCCGCCTTTTTTTTATTCTTAAAATTATTAGTCAAATAGCTAAAGTCAATGATAAAATTAAAGTTGTTGAACTTTTAGAAAAGCAATATGGCTAGAAAAACATTAATAGATCATAAAACTGGTTATACACACGAATTTGCCACAGAAGATGATAAACTTGTGTATCACACCACACAGGATGTTCAGCCAGTCATAGAGCATTGTAAAAACATTGCAGAATATGTAAAACCAGGTAAAGACTTCCGTCATGTTGCAGAAGTCCCATTAGTAGTTTATCAAAGAGCTTGTCGCGAAGGATGGGCTAACGATATGAAAGCATGGAAGAAATGGCTAAACAATTCAGATAATAAAGTATTTAGAACATGGCAAGGTAAACTATGACATACAGCGAATTAAAAACAAACATAGCGAATTATCTAAACAGATCAGATCTTACATCTGAAATAGATATATTTATTGACAATACCGAAGCCGAATTAAACAGAAGATTACGCGTTGCAGATCAAGTTAAAAGAGCAACCGCAACCGCAGATGCACAATATTTATCTCTACCATCCGATTGGTTAGAAGCTGTTAATGTAGAAATTACATCCAATAATTTTAGCCCATTAATGCAAATGTCTATTGAATCATTGGATATTTATAGAAAGGCAAACAACAATGTCACAGGTCAACCTATTTATTTTGCATTAGTAGACAATACAATGGAACTTGCCCCTACCCCTGATGCTGAATATACATTACAATTAACATACTTTAGTAAAATAAATGCTTTAAGTGATTCTAATACATCTAACTTTGTATTAGCCTCGCATCCAGATATTTACTTATATGGATCATTGAAACATGCATCTGTCTTCCTTATGGAAGATGAGAGAGCACCACTTTTCAATGCTCAGTTTGAGAAGTCCTTAGAGGAACTCAGGATGCAGCAAGAAAGGGCAGAGTTTTCTAAAGGATCTTTGATACCAAGAAGAAGATCTTATGGAAAAGCTAGAAAAAATATTTACTATTGGAGTAATAATTAGGAGTAATAAATGGCTGGATTTAGCGATTATTTAGAAGATAAAGTATTGGATCATGTTTTTGGCGGAGTTTCTTACACTGCACCCGCAACTTTGTATGTAGCTTTATATACTGTAGCACCAGATGATACTGGTGGCGGTACTGAAGTAACAACTGCAGGTACAGCGTATGCAAGACAAACTGCTACCTTTACTGTATCTGGTACATCACCAACAACTGCAAGTAACTCAGCAGCTATTGAATACCCAACTGCAACTGCCAACTATGGAACTGTTGTAGCTGTAGGTGTTTTAGATGCTTCAAGTGCTGGTAACTTACTTGCTTATGCAAACTTAGATACTTCAAAAGTAGTATCTTCAGGAGATGTATTTAGATTTGATGCTGGTGATTTAGACATCACATTAGCTTAATACAATGGCCTCTGTAGGCTACGGGTTATATACATACGGGAAGTCCAACTATGGAACTCCCGTATATCATTTTGGCGTAGCTACATCTGCTCAAACATCTGGCTTTACAGCCGAATCATCCGTTCAAAAGAACGCTACCGCTACATCAGCGCAAACATCAGGATTTACCTCTGTTGGTGTAGTTATTAAATTAGGTGCAGCTACTTCTGCACAAACATCAGGATTCAATGCAGTAGGCCACAAGATTAATCTTGGTGCATCCACCATAGTAGCAACATCTGGTGCTTCAGCTATAGGAAGGCAAATAGATCGTGGATCAGCCACTATAGCTCAATCATCCGATATGTCTGCAATCGGCAGACAAATAGATCGCGGAACAGCAACCATAGCGCAGACATCAAGCATGACTGCGGTAGGCACACAAATAGACTTAGGATCAGCTACTATCGCAGAAACTAGCGGAATGTCCGCAGTTGGCACACAGGTTGATCTAGGATCAGCCACTTGTGCAGAAACATCTGGCATGAGTGCAGTTGGTAAACAAATAGACAGAGGTACAGCAACATGCGCAGAAACTTCTGGAATGACTGCGGTTGGTAGATTTACAGTAAGTGCTAGTGCTGCATGTGCTGCTGTATCTGGCTTTGATGCTATCGGCAGACAAATTGACAGAGGAAGTGCTACCATATCGCAAAGTAGTAGTTTTTCTGCTATCGGTGGTTTAAAATGGAATGATATAATTGTTCCATCTGATACATGGACAGATCAAACCACAAGTACAACTTGGACAACATTAAGCAATCCAAGCACTCCATGGACAGAACTAGATGAACAAGACGCAGCTTAAAGGATAAAGATTTATGGCAGATACATTTACCACTAACCTAAACCTAACCAAACCAGAGGTCGGTGCATCCACCGATACCTGGGGTACTAAACTAAACGATGATTTAGACGATCTTGATGCGCTGTTTAGCTCCACTGGTACATCCGTAGCGATGAACCTAGACGGAGCTGTAATAGACAGCTCTATCATTGGTGGCACAACTCCAGCAGCAGGTACATTTACAACTTTAACTGCTAATACCTCTATTACAGGTACATTGGCTACTGCTGCTCAACCTAATATTACAAGTCTTGGTACGCTTACAGGTTTAGATGTTGCAGGTACACCAACCTTTGATGGTTTGACTGTTGATGGTGATGCAGAAATTTCAGACACCACCCCATCTTTATTACTTATGGAAAGTGATACTACTGATGTTAATACAAGGTTATTAAATAATGGTGGTGACTTTTTCTTATCAACGATTAATGATGCAAAAAGCTCAGTCACAAATAGACTTTCTTTAGACCACGCCACAGGCGACATCTCCTTCTACGATGATACAGGAGTTAGCCAAGCTCTATTTTGGGATGCAAGTGCTGAATCGCTTGGTATTGGTACGACTAGTCCTGCTGCTAAGTTAGATGTTTATCAGGGAGAATTAAAAGTTACAGGAACTTTAGCAAACTGGTCGGTAGATTATCAAGGTGTAATAATGGACTTTACTCGTGCTTCTACAAGTTATATAAGAGCATCAAATGCAGCAGGTCAATTACAGTTTCAAACTGGTGGTTCTAATAATCGCATGATCATCGACTCATCAGGACGAGTTGGTATTGGTACAACCTCACCACAAACATCTACTAAAGGACTTCATGTAGTTCATGATGCTACAGAAGGTACACCATCTTTTCCTGATGGCGAGGTAATAATTGCTCAAAGAAACTTCAACTCTTCACAGGGTTGTCATATAGGAATTATTGCAGGAAGTGCATCTGAAAGTGCAATTAATTTTGGTGATAAAGACGATTCGGATGTAGGTAATATTACTTACAATCATTCTAGTAATTCTATGTCATTTTTTACTGGTGGCACAGAACGCATGAGGATTGATAGTGCAGGAGCCTTGTTGATAGGCACTTCAGTAGGCGGTTTAACAGCAACAGGCACTAGTATCAATTCTAATGGAACTGGTGCGATGGTTTGCAACTTTACATCAGCTAATGAAATCTTTAGTTATAATAATAATAATGCAACTGGTACAAGTTACGAAATAGATTTTAGGCAAAACAATACAGAGGTTGGGAGAATTGGAGTAGGAAGTTCCACAACAACGTATGCTACAAGCTCAGACTATCGTTTAAAAGAAAACATCCAACCACTTGCAAATGGTTTGGAAAGAGTAAAACAGCTCAACCCTGTTCAATTTGATTGGAAAAAAGATGGTGAATCTAGTGAAGGTTTTATAGCTCACGAAGTACAAGAAATATTTAATGATGCTGTCGTGGGTGAAAAAGATGGCGACAAAATGCAAGGCATGGATTACGGAAGAATTACACCATTGCTAGTAAAAGCCATCCAAGAACAACAAGTCTTAATCGAACAGCTACAAGCCGAAGTAGCACTACTTAAAGGAGAATAAAAATGGCAATAACTTATCAATGGAATGTAAACACAGTTGATGTGTACCCATCCGAAGAAGGTCACAGCAATGTGATTTATAACGTACACTGGCGTTTGAACGCTACCGATACTGAAGTCGATGCAGAAGGTAATCCTTATGTTGCTTCAGTCTATGGTACTCAAAGCCTTGATACTTCAGACCTATCTAACTTCACAAACTTTGACAGCGTGACAAGCTCACAAGTACAAGGTTGGGTTGAAGCTGCTATGGGTGCTGAAGCTGTACAAGGTTTGAAAGATGGATTGGATGCTAATATCGCAAACCAAAAGAATCCAACTTCTGTTACCAAGCATCTCGTAGCTTAGTGAATGGCATTATTCCCAATCACCCCACCCGCAGGCATAGTCAAGAACGGAACTGATTATGCCAACAAAGGCCGTTGGGTTGACGGGGATTTAGTTCGTTTTGAAAATGGCTACCTAAAACCTATAGGTGGCTGGTCTAAGTTAAGAAATATTGCACTTGATGGTGAACCCATTGGGATGTATGCGTATTCCGATAACTTAGGCGAACCTATCTTAGCGGTTGGTACTAGAGAAAAGGTTTACACACTTTACGATAACACCTGGACAGATATTACTCCTGTTGGTTTTGTTAATGATGCAACCAACGATCCGCTTGGATTCGGTGCTTATATCTATGGTGAAGAAGATTACGGAGATGCTAGAAGTCAATCTGGACTACCACTCGATACAGGTCATTTCTCCTTTGATAACTGGGGCGAGATTTTAGTCTTTTGCTTTTCAGGCGATGGTAAGATTTACGAATGGTCGCCTAATTCTGGTGGCACACCCGATGCTATTGCAACCGCAGTAACCAATGCACCTACAGGCAACAAAGCAGTATTAGTAACCAACGAAAGACATTTGGTAGCTGTAGGATCAGCAGACGATCCTAGAAAGATTGCATGGTCAAACCGAGAAGATAGAGAAAACTGGACTTCTAAAGCTAACAATACTGCTGGTGATTTACAAATACCCACAGGCGGTAGAGCTTTATACGGAGTGAAGTTTGGCTCAGATGTTATTATGTTTAGCGATACTGGTATTAGCAGAATGTCGTATGTTGGCTCACCTTTTGTTTATGGTATCGGTGATGCTGGTACAAACTGTAAAGCAGTAGGTCGCAGAGTAATCGTACCTACTGGTAATTTCCTAGCATGGATGGGTGAAAACGCTTTCTTTGTTTATGATGGCACAGTTAGAGAGATACCATGCGAAGTGCATGATTATGTCTTTGATAATCTTAATGTGCCAGGCAGAGCAGCATCATGGGGTGGACACAACTCTAACTTCAACGAGATATGGTGGGGCTTTCCAAGCGGTACAAGTCAATACACCCCTAATAAATATGTGATATGGAACTATGCACAAAATGTCTGGTCTATTGGTGAACTAGACAGAGGTTGTTGGATTGACCAAGGTGTATTTAACTATCCTATCGCTGGTGATTCTAATGGTTTTATTTACGAACACGAATCCACCACACTTAACAATTCACCAAACATAAATGGTAGATCACCATTCTGTCAGTCAGGGCCAATAGAAATAGGTAGTGGCGATAGATTGGTACAAGTTAATCAAATCATTCCAGATTCAGAAGCTAACACGCTACCAGGAGTAACCATTAGTTTCAAAGGTAAATTCACACCACTAGGTGCAGAAACCGATTTTGGCGACTTTACTTTTGAAAGTGATGGCTATACCGATGCAAGGTTTACAGCCAGACAAATACAAATGAAAGTAACAGGTTCAACCACCCAAGACTTTCAAGTTGGTAATATCAGAATAGATACCAAGGCTAGAGGTAAGAGATAATGGACTTTTCCTCACAAAGACAATATATTCAAAGAGCTGAAGATGTACATATTAATATAGATACAGCAAATACCCCTATTACTGTTTATACATCACCATCTGGTAATGACTTTAATTTCTCAGTTATTATTTCTTTTTTGGTTTGCGAACATCAAGGTCAACAAACTCAAATTAATGTTACCAACACGCATGGAGCAACGACTTACAATTTATTTAATGGTAAAGTGATTACTGCAACTAGCACCACAGATTTATTAGTAAATCCATTAATAATTCATCAAGGTGAAATTATAAAAGTGGAAGCAAGTCATGCGGGTAATTTAGATATCCACATGAGTATTATCGAATATGCAAAAGGCGACTAATAAAGTAGTAGAACTCAAACCCAAAGACGATAGAGAGCAATGGGAAGTAGAGTTTGAGCGTTGCCAACATTGGATTGAAAAGTCTTTGAAATATCAAGATTTCTATACAATAGAAGATATAAAAGATAAAATAAAACATGGAATGTTTCATTTGTGGGCTGGTAAAAGATCAGCTCTAATAACTGAACTAGTAATATTCCCCCAAGCACGAGCATTAAATTTGCTCTTTTGTGGTGGAGATTACACAGAGTTAGAAGAAATGATGCCAACGATAGAGATGTTTGCTAAGAAACTAAACTGCAAACGCTTATATGGTGGCGGTAGAAAAGGATGGTTAAGAAAGATTAAACATCTAGGATTCCAAGAAGAATACATGGTTAGAAAAGAATTATGAGCAAAGGTAAAAGCACACAAACATCACAAATAACTTTACCAGCGTGGCAAGAGGCTCAACAAAAAGAGCTTTTTCAGGCTGCTAAAGGTTTAGCTGGTCAGCCATTTGTACCATATACAGGGCCAATGGTTGCTGGATTTAATCCAGATCAACTTAGACAATTTCAAGCTACTCGTGGTTTATTTGAAACAGGGATGCAATACGATCCTTTAACTGGTTTACAGGAACTAGCTCAAGCTCCAACCCCAACCATTCAACCATTAACAGGTTTTCAAGCACCAACCATATCGCAGGTAACAACACCCACAGCAGCACAAATTGGTGGCGTGCAAGCACCTCAATTCAAAGGTTTGTTGGGTGCAGATATTGCAGCCTATCAATCACCCTATCAACAACAAGTTATTGATGTTGCATTAGGCGATATTCAAAGACAAGCAGATATAGCACAACAACAAGCTCAAGAAAGATCGATTAGGGCAGGAGCTTTTGGTGGCTCAAGATCTGCATTATTAGAAGCAGAAGCTGCAAGACCATACGCAGAGCAAGCAGCTAGAACAGTTGCTGGTTTAAGACAAGCAGGATTTGAGCAAGCGCAAAGAGCTGCTGAAGCAGATATCGCAAGACAACAACAGCTTGGTATATTTGGTGCAGAGCAAGCTCAACAGCGTGCTTTACAACAAGCTCAACTTCAGCAACAAGCTGGTCTATTAGGTGCTGAACAAGCGCAACAAAGAGCATTACAGCAAGCACAACTTCAACAGCAAGCAGGACTTGCAGGACAAGATATTCAAGCAAGAATGGCTCAATTCGCACCACAATTCCAACTTCAAGCACAAGCCCAAAGAGCTGGCTTGCTAGGTGCGCTGGGCGGTGAGCAAATGCAAAGACTTGGTTTACTTGGTCAGATTGGCGCACAACAGCAACAATTACAACAGGCTGCTTTACAGTTCCCATATCAAGAGTTCCAAAGAGCGTTGGCTTATGGCCCTCAACAACTTGGTTTATTACAAGCTGGCTTGGGTACGCCTTTGACAACTCAAACCACAACAGGACAACAAAAAACTGGTACAGGAGATATATTGGGTACTGCTGCTCAATTAGCAGGGATGTATTTTCTTGGATCAGACGAAAGAATGAAACAAGATATTAAGTTCCTAAGAGAAGAAAAAGGACACAATGTTTACTCTTGGAATTGGAATGATAAAGCAAAATCTATTGGTTGGGACAAATATCCAACTATAGGAGTGCTTGCTCAAGAAGTTATGAAATATATGCCTGAAGCAGTTATTAAAAATGTGGATGGTTACTACATGGTTAATTACGGAGCTTTATAATGGCAAACCAAAATATTTTAAATTTCTTAGGACAATTTGGTGGCGGTCAAAGTCAACCATTACAATCCCCTGCTGGCTTTGTTCAACAACAACAAGAGGTAAAACTTCCACCATATATAACACCAACTACCCCAACACCAAAAGGCGGAAGCCCATTTGGTGATATGTCAAAAAAATTAGACTCCAAAAGCCAAGGTTTAGCATTAATGCTATACGCACTTGGTGGCGCATTAAAGGGCGATAAAGACTTCGTACAAAACACTTTGGCATTACAACAAATGCAAGAAGGTAAGAAAAAGCAAGAAGCTCAGAAAGAAGCCTATCAAGATTTTCTTAAAAAATATGAAGGTCAAATAGATCAAAGAATTACAGATTTTGCAAAAGTTTTAGGGCCAGAAAAGGGATCTGAATTATTAATGGGAACATTTAAAGGGCCAAGAAAGTTAACTGCTGCTGAACAAAACTTAGAAACATACAACGAAATTGCAAAGACAGGAACGCCAGAAGAAGTAGAATTAGCGCAAATAGCATTGCTTGGTGTTAGGCAGGGAAAATCAAAAGAACAACTTAAAAACGAAGTAACAGCAAGCCTTCTTAAAGCAACAAACCCAATAACAGGTGAACCATATGAAATGGAAGAAATCCAAGAAAGATTAAGCATATTTGATAAATTTTATCAAAATTCTAAACCATCAAATGCAACCCAAAGCGTTCCTTTACAGATTGAAGGTTATACTATCTTAGAGGGTTAAAATGCCCGTTTACACAATAACAAACAATGAGGGTAAAACCTTAAAAATCTCTGGAGATCAGCCTCCAACAAAAGATCAATTAGATAAAATATTTGCAGAACATAACCAACTGCAAATAGAAGAAAAGCCAGTACAAGAAACCTTACCAAAGCAAATCAAATTAACGGAAGATGTTTTAAAAGAAGATCCCGATTGGATTAAAGCATCTAAATCTATTTATAAATGGAACGAAGGAGAAGAAGCCCCAGATCTTGAATCTGATCTAGATTACGCAACTTATGGTTTAGATTATATGGGAAGATTTAATTACAATTTGCCACAAATGGCTGTTGAAGCAAATCAACTTAAGTCAGCAAGCGATCAACAGAAAAAAGATTTTATTACTCTAATGGATATGTATGATAAAAAATCTATTAGCTGGTCTGGTGCTGGCAGAGCATTAAAGGGAGTTTTAACAGATCCAACCACTTTAATTGGAGCTACAACATTTGGTGTTAGTACTGCTGGCGCACAGGCGGTTAAACAAGCAATTAAAGAAGGTGTTAAGCAAGCAACCAAAGCAGGCTTAAAACAAGGCGCAAAAATTGGATCTATAGAAGGATCAATATATTCTGCTACGGATAATTATTTTAGACAGGCATCTAAAATAAATGCTGGAGTACAAGAAGAATTTGATTTAGAAGAATCTGCAAAAGCAGCAGCTTTTGGTGGTGTTGTCGGTGGTGGAATAGGTGGTGCTATTGGAGGCATAAGTGCAAATATAGCAGCAAGAAAATTAAACCAAATTGCAAATAGAGAAGCACCAACAATACAAAAAGAAAATCTTACTACAGAAGAAATACAAAAAGATGTAGAGTCAGTAATGAAAGAAGATCTTGTATTAACACCACAAGAAAAACAAGCATTGAATGGTTCATGGCCAATAATAAATTCAGATGTTTTGCAAAGAAAATTAAAAATTGATTCTGCATCCGCAGATAATATTTTAGATTCACTTGAAAGAAAAAGTTTTTTATTTAGTAAGCCAGGAATCGATACTGATGGCAGCACAATAAAAGTTTATTCTCCAACTATAAGAGCAAATAATTATCCTGAGTTTGCAGAAAAAATTAAATCTATTAAACAACAAGATCCAATATTACAACCAACGACAAAGCAAGAATTATCAATCACAGAAAAATTACAAGAAATAGCAAAACCAATAGAGGATGTGAATTTATCATCAAGAGAAATAGCATCTGGTTTATTAGGTAAAAATTATCAAAAGATTGCAACCCAAGCTATAGATTCTATTAAAAAACCATTTGTTAAATACAAACCCTTAAAGTCTTTACCAGATCAAGATAGATACTTGTCATTAAGAGGATTGGCTACAGGAAAATTAGAAAAAATAAGAAATGTAACTCGTGATGTTTATGATACATTTTCTAAATTAACACCTGAAGAAAATTCAAGTGTACGCAAATATCTCCTTAAAGATGCTGCTTTGGAAACAATAGAAAATCCTATAATAAGAAGCCAGGCAAAAGACCTAAGAGAAAGCATAGACTTTATCGGAGATTCTTTGGTCAACGCAAAAATATTATCCAAAGATGTTGTTGATAAAAACAAAGAATCTTACCTTCCAAGAATGTATTTAAAATATTTAGATAAAAAAGGAAGAATGGATTATACAAAGTCTAGGAAAGAATTAGATGATGCTACCAAAGAATTCCTGGGCGAAGTTAAAGATGTGTCTTTACAAGGGCCAAAAGCAATAGAAGATCCAATGACTGATATTGTTAGATATAGTTTATTTGAAAAAATATCAGAAGATCCTAAATGGACTGTGCAATCAGGATTAATTGAATTTCAAGGGAAAAAAGTAAGTCCTGTTTGGTTAAATGAAGAAAAAATTAGAATCAATGAAGAAATAGTTAAGGGCTTAAGACCAAAAGAAGATAAAAAATTAGTAGACTCTTTAGATAATTTAATAGATCAAGCAAATATAAACATAAGAAAAGAAGATTTATCTTTATATAGAAAAGTTCCAGAAACAAAACAATATGGAGCATTAAAAGGATCGTATGTTAGAAAAGAAATATATGACGATTTAATGTCTGCTGGTGATTTTGTAAAACCAAAAGAAAATTGGGCTAAATCAATACTAGGCGATGAGGGAGCTGTAACGCAAGCGACTAAATTATGGAAGATGAGTAAAGTTGCTTTAAATCCGCCAACACAAGTTCGCAACCTTTTATCTAATGTAATTTTATTAAATTTATCTGGAATAAGTTGGAGAAAGTTACCAACAAGATTAATGCAGGCCTTAGATGATATGAGAAAAAATGGGCCATATACAGAAATAGCAAACAAATATGGAATATTAAATTCTACTTTTACCAAACAAGAAATGATAGATATTAATAAAGCATACCTACGAGCTAAAGCAAAACAAACAGGAAACCCAATAGATAAGGTTAAATATATAGCTGGGGCAACAGCAGATATAGCTAGTAATGCCTATCAAAAAATGGAAATTCTAGGTAAAACAGCAAAAATAATAGATGAGATGTCTAAAGGTGCAGATGAAGCTACAGCAGCTTTAAGGGCGCAAGAAACATTATTTGATTATTCTTTAGTTCCACCATCTGTTAGATACTTAAGAAATGCACCTGTTGGTATTCCTTTTATAACTTATTATTATAAAGTTCTTCCAAACCTATTAGAAACCGCAATAAGATATCCAGAAAGATATTTGCCATATGTTGCATTACCTTATGGTATGCACGAAATATTAAAAAATTATCAAGGCATAACACAAGAAGATGTTGAAATTGTAAAAAACTCAATGCCTAAATGGATTAGAGATAATGGAAATGCAGTTATTTTGCCAGTTAAAGATGAGAATGATAAGTGGCAAGTATTTGATTTTAGCTATTTTTTACCATACTCAATGTTTACTGGAATTGTTAAAGATATCTCTCAAGGAAAGATAAGAGATGCTTTGTCTGCATCTGGCGTATTTGGTGGCCCTCTGCCTCAAATAGTCAGTGCTATTCAAACAAATATAGATCCATTTACACAAAGAGAAATTATTAATGAGTTTGATCCACCATCAAAACAAATAGCAGATTTATTTTTCTATGGTTATAGAATGGCAGCCCCAACCTGGTTAACTGATATAGGCTTTGCTGGAAAATTACTTGAATCTATTAATAAAGATGTAAATAAATATGGAGATCCCAAGATAACCAAAACTCAAGCCATAACAAGACTGTTTGGTGTAAATATATATCCAATAGATCCAGCAAAAAGCAGAGCAGATAATATTAAATTTATGAAAAATGAGATATCAAGAATTAAAGCTAGAAGAACGCAGGTTTTAAGAGATAAAAATTTAACACCAGAAGAAAGAAAAAAATTACAAGAAAAATATATAAATATAATACAAGATAGACAAAAACAATTATCTGATTATGTTAAAGAAACAAGGCTATCTAAAGAACTTAAATAACCAATGTCACATCCAACCCATAGAATTGGTCTATCGGGTGAATATCTGACAGCTTCTGTCCTCTCGCTTTTATCAGACAATGTACTACTCACACCAAACGCTGGTTTGGCTGATCTCATATTTGAATACCAAGATATTTTTTATAGAGTACAAGTTAAAACCAAATCCAAACAAGAACTGCACAAAAAGAATTGGCGGTTTGATCTGCGCAGAGGATCGCATACTAAAGACAGAGAATATAAAAAAGGCCTAATAGATATCTTTGCTTTGGTTTCTTTAGAACACCGCAACATAGTCTTTATAAAACCACACACAGAAAATCAAATAACCATCATTGATGAACACATGAAGAATAATGATGCTGTTCGCAACTTGCTAGATATTTTGAAAAATATTTAGTAAACTACACAAACATACACAAAGGGACTAATATGAAAACACTCAATGATTTGTTTGTGATCTATAAAAAAGATCTTGCTAGAAGGAAATGCAAGACCATTACTAAAATAGAACAAACCTATAACAACAATATTAAAGAAACGCTTGGCGATAAAGATATAAGCACCATCATTCGCGGTGATATTGCAACATTACATTTTGATATATCAGACCGCGCACCCTACACCGCCAATAGTTGTTTAACTATGCTGAAGTCTATGTTTAACCTGGCTATCACGCTCTCCTATGTAGAAAGCAATCCAGCCACCCACATAGGTAAGAACAGAGAGAACAAGCGCAAACGCTATCTCACTAACGCAGAACTTTTACGCATCACCGAAGTCTTAGAAGAACTCAAAGACAAACCGCAATATAAAAAGTCCGTAGCTTTTATTTGGTTATTAATCTTAACAGGCGCGCGCAAAGGGGAAATCGGCAACGCCAAGTGGTCTGACTTGCATGGTAACGCTCTCATCATCAAAGATCACAAGACCGACAAGTTGGGCGAGGATCGTGTGATTTATCTTGCGCCCATGGCAATGGAGATCATCTCTGGGTGTGCGCGTGGGGAGGGCGAGAATATCGTAGGAATAAAAACCCCTAGGCGCGCGTGGGAGAAGATTAAACAACTTGCTGGTTTAGAAGATGTTTGCTTACATGACATAAGACACTCATACGCATCTTGGTCATTACAGAAAGTAAGTCTAGCTGAAGTGGGTGGATTGTTAGGACACAGAGATCAGGCGACTACCCAAAGGTATGCTCACATTCATCAAGACAAGGCTATCGAAAACGCAAACCTAGTCGGCAATCATATAGAAAGCATTATCAATTCAAGAACTTTATAAGTTATCTATATCAATACAAATATTATCCTTTTGAGTTGCATGAATACCTAGTTTAAGTAGGTATTCAGCAACGCTATGAGGATCTTTGTTATGGTTTCTACAGAATACTAAAAAGTCTTTAACCAGATTCCTATCCATATAGACAGGTTTTCTTCCATTCCTTTCTGAAAGAATAGGATCGTTAAAGTCAGCAAGATTCATATCCATGCTCCTAGACCTTAGTTTCTATGGTATATGGCCCTATGTCATTTCCATCTGCATCTCTGCCATAAACCATTTGCAACTCTAGGTCTATGTAGTGCTTTGCTTTCAGAAGATCATTAACACGATCTTCCACCTGATCTGTCTTTCTTCTGGTTATGTATTTAATTACATTACCAAGATTCCAAGACAGGTTGTTCGCATAAACATATTCAGTTGGAGATATTTTTAAAGTCTTATAATGACTACCCCCAATCTGTTTTTTAGAAGCCAAATTTCTAATAGCTTCATCCCAATCTTTATCTGTTGCATTATCAATGCTCATCTTTAACTCCCTTTTTTAAAATTAGTTATTGCAATTATAAGGGAAAAAGTGTAATTTACACAATAAATAGATACAAAAGGGAGCTAAAAGAAATGTCTGAAAGCAATAAAGTATTTTTAAACACTTATGAGCTGGCGAAACGCTGGAACAAAAGTCCAAGAACATTAGAGAATTGGAGAGGTAAAAACCAAGGGCCTAACTATTACAAGATAGGTGGTAAGGTTTTATACGAACTTTCTGAAATAGAAACTTTAGAAAAGGATTCATACATTTCTAATGGCGCACGCACTAGCTAGTCCATCATCAGCTGATCGCTGGTTTAATTGTCCAGGCTCTGTATTAGCTAATGCAGACATGCCATACGAAACCAATTTAGCTGCTGCAAACGGAACACTTATTCACCACATGACAGAGATGTTATTAAAGGATCGTCTACGCGATATGACATTGCGCGATTATTGGTTGGATAGAAAAGAAGTCATAGAAGATTTTGAAATTGAAATAGACGAAGAAATGATTAACTGCGCGGAAGTTTATGTTGACTATATATTAAAGAGAGAAGAAGAACTTGGTGCGCGGAAAGTAATAGAAGAAAAGGTTTACCTAAACGAGATATCAGATAAATGCTATGGAACTGCTGACTGTATCTTGTTAGCAGAAAATAGAATTTGTGTTATTGATTTAAAGTCTGGTAAATGGGCTGTAGATCCTGTGAAAAATAAACAGTTAATGATTTATGGTTTAGGAGCATTAACCAGATACGGAGGTGGCAATCCTGATATCACTATGGAGCTGACTATTGTGCAACCAAAAGTTAGCAGCCCTATAAAAACATTTGAGATTTCAGCACCCAATCTTGTGCATTGGGGCTTCAACGATTTGAAGCCAGCTATTGATGCTTGCTTTGAAGAAAACCCACAGTTTGTTGCAGGGGATCATTGTAGATTCTGTGCATTTAAACCCAACTGTGATGCTTATAAAAAATATTACGAGGAGAAATAAATGTCCGAAGAAAATAAAAAGCAACCATTAACTTTTACTTTTGATGAAGATGGTCAAGAGTATTTGGTTGATGATTTAAGTGATGAAAATAAATTGCTTTATAACCAAGTGGTGTTTAGCAATAACCAGCGAAATGATTTTTTAAATCAAAGAGCTAAAGTCAATTTTGAATTACAAGTAGAAATTGAAAAGTGTGAGCTTTATTCACAACATAAAAGCAATCTATTAAAAGATGCTGTTGAAGGCGGTGATAAAGAAGAAACTGTTGAGGTTGTTCAATGAGTTTAGCTGCAATCAGAAAGAAAGCGAAACTTAAACCACCTATCATGGTTTTATATGGCCCAGGTGGTATTGGTAAAACAACTTTTGCTGCAAGCATGGGTAATACAATCATTGTGCAATCCGAAGATGGTATCGGAAAGATTGAGTGCGATCATTTTCCTGTTGCTAAAGATTGGAATACTTTTATAAACAATTTGAATGAATTACTTACAGAAGATCACAATTACAAAGTGGTCTGTATTGATTCTTTAGATTGGTGTGAAACTCTATTGTGGGAACATGTATGTGAAGAAAATGGTTGGGCGCAGATAGATACACCTGCTTATGGTAAAGGTTATGTAGCTGCTCTCAATGGTTGGAAAGAATATGTGGAACTTCTTAATAAACTTAGAGATGAGAAAGGCATGTCTGTACTACAGATTGCTCATAACCAAATCAAAAGATATGAAGATCCATCACAAGAGCCACACGATAGACATGAAATTAAATTACATAGAAAAGCTGCTGACTTGATTGTTGAACATTCAGATGCAGTATTTTTCTGTAACTACAAACTTGGGACTGTACAGGTCAAAGGCAAAGGCGGAGGTATGACAACCAAAACCATTGCTGGTGACAGAAAGATCTTTACAGAACAAGCACCTGGTTATCTAGCGAAGAATCGTTATGGTTTACCAAGTGAAATGCCTATGGATTGGCAAGCAATCCGTGAGGAAATGATCAAGTGAGCAAACTACCCGAAACCGAAAGACTGTTACTTTCATTAAGACGAGTTAATAAAGTTTTAAATAAACAATTAAAAAGGATTGATGAAGATAACAACAACTTACCGCATGATGGGTTTAAGTGGCTCGCATTTATTAACGCAGATATCTCAGATTATATTGATCATCTCGAAAGATATGATTCGTATGATTTGGGATAATTTTTAGGGAGTAATTTATGGACTTAAAAAATAGATTTGAAGGTCTTGTGCCTATGGCGCATGAATCAGAAAAGGTAAAACCTGGTAGATACAATTTGCAAATTGTTGGCGATAGCGAAATGCAAAATGATAGAGGTTGGGCTGGATGTAAAATTCAATTCCAACTTTTGCCAAAAAAAATACCTATTGGACACTTAATAACTATTGCGCATGAAAATCCAAAATATGTGCAATGGGGATTTGAGGAACTTGAAAAACTATCTATAGCTGCTGGCTTTGATTCCATTGTTGGTGATACAAGCCAACTACATGGCAAAGTCGTGAGCTGTAGCATTAAGTTAAATGATGGTGATTATCCTGAACTTGATTCTAAATTTGGTAATTCTTTTAAACCTGCTATAGAGGAAGAAAAACCTGTAGCAGTTAAAAAGGAGAAACCAAGTGTTAGCACGGAAGAATCAGACGAAATACCATTTTAATCCGAAGAAGTTTAGGCCTGCGCTGTGTGGATATTGTTTCCTCCCAGCGCAAAGCCCTAGGCTTCTGATAAACAGCGATAGCATTTATGGATGCTGTTGCAAAGAACATTTAGAACTTATACGCGAGGGTAAGAAATTGAAAAGAGTAGCAGTAGCTTGTGATGAAGGGATTGATTATACAATCAACGCAAGCAAACAATCTTATTTAGAAATATCTAAAAAGAATAAATCCTACATTCTCCACGAGTGGAGCAGAGAGGATCGTGAACTCTTTTACCTACGCATAGTTGATGCTTATTTGACTTGGGCTAATGAACAAGCAAGAACAGGCAAACTAGAGAAGGTAATAGAGGATGGATCTATCTAAGTATTTAGCAAACTATAAAGAGCAATCCAAAGTCAGGATGCCAGATCTCAATGATTTGGTAGGGGAGTTAAGCAATCATGGTCTGCAAGTAGATCATCTGGACACAAGTGGAAACTTGGTGCGCGTGCGCGTGAGCGAGGGGCTAGGATCTAAAGCAGATAGATCCAATCAGAAATCAGGTTGGTATGTTGTTAATGAATTATCAGGTAATTACTTTGCTACCTTTGGTAATTGGAAAACAGGATTTGAAGGCAAATGGAGTTCTATAGATACCAGCACACTTAGCCCTGTAGATACCGCTAAATTAAAACAACAAATGGCGGAGGCTCAACAGAGGCTGGAAGAAATTAAGAAAAATAGGAACGAGGAAGTGGCAACAGAGGTAAACGAACTCTTTGCATCTTACAAAAATACGACTGAACATGAGTATCTCACAAATAAAAAAGTTAAAAGCTATGGTTTAAAAACAGATCCAAATGATAGTTTGGTTGTTCCTGTGCATAATATCACAGGGGACATTCGTTCACTACAGTACATTGATAAAAATGGCAATAAAAAGTTTTATCCAGGCGGAGAGATCAAAGGCAATATGTTTTGTCTTGGTTTCAGCGTGGATGAATTACCACATATAAAAGAGCTTATCGTTGTCGAGGGTTACGCAACTGCTGCGACTGTATATGAAGCTACTAAGATACCAACCGCGTGTGTTTTTTCTGCAAACTTTGGGATGAGGGCAGTTAAAAACATCAGAGGAGTATCACAATGCAAAATATACATAGCCCTAGACAACGATATAAGCTCTGTGGGACAACGAAATACACAAGACATAGCAAATGCCTACCCTAATTGTTTCAAGCGCATACCGAGCATTACAGGCGATTACAATGATATGTATTTAGAACACGGATTAGAGCGTGTTGCTAAAGAAATCATAACCAGCAGTTTAGGTATTACAAGATTCTCTATAAAACGCCTAACAGGCGAGCCACCCAAGCGTGAATTTCTTGTGGATAAGTTTTTAGAAAAAGGTAAGCCATCTATATTTGCAGGTATTGGTGGCGTGGGTAAATCTATGTTGGCCTTAGATCTTGCATTAAAAGTTACTAGAGGTCATGGCACTTGGTTTGGTCATCCTATTATTAAATCTGGTAATGTGGTTTATATAAGCGCAGAGGATGATCAACACGAATTGCATAGAAGGATTATGGCTTTAGATCCTGAACAAAAAAGGTATGACACTTTATATGATACTTTTGCCTATACCATTCCTGATACCGAACAAACTATGACACTTCTTAGAGATAACAAAGATGGTTTACATATCACCGAACAAGCCAATGAATTAATAGATGAGCTAGGCAAGATTAACGATCTGGCCTTAGTGATTCTTGATCCGATCCAAGCAATGAGTGCAGCTCCGTTGTCGTCAAGCAATGAAGCAGCACAATTATATGGTCAGCTGTGCGCCTCTATCTCCTCGCAATTAGGAGCAAGCGTTATGAGCATCCATCACATGAGTAAAGCTGCTCTTTCTCATACTGATGATCCTATGCTTGCACGCTCCTATATTAGAGGCGCAACAGCCCTTGTGGATTCAGCACGCCAGGCATTTGGTCTGTGGCTTGCGAAAGAGGAGGAAGCAGAGCGCATCTGCATTGATGAGGGCGTAGAGTTTGATCCTTTGCGCGTGGTGCGCGGTGGGGTGGTGAAATCTAACTCTAGCGAGATAGACACTAAAGTAAAAACTCTCTTTAGGCGCGGTGCGGTGCTAGAGCCTTATGAGGAAAACAAATTTAACTTCGGAGAATTTTAATGAAAGTATTAAGTTTATTTGATGGGATGAGCTGCGGACAGATAGCTCTTAATCGTCTTGGCATTAAAGTGGACACTTACTATGCGAGCGAGATTGATAAATACGCTATGGAGATTACGCAAAAGAACTTTCCAAAAACCATACAAATTGGGGATGTGTGCGCGGTGCGTGGGGAAGATTATCAAGATGTGGATTTAATATTAGCAGGCTCACCATGTCAGGGATTTAGTTTTGCAGGAAAGCAATTAGCATTTAATGATCCAAGATCTGCACTTTTCTTTGAATTTATTAGGCTGTTAAAAGAAATTAAGCCGAAATATTTTTTATTAGAAAATGTAAAAATGAAAAAAGAATACTTACAGATTATCAGCGAGCAAGTATCAGCCTGTTACCCAGAGATACCATTTGGTATTGAGCCTATCTTTATTAATAGTTCTTTGGTTAGCGCACAATCAAGACAAAGATATTATTGGACTAATATTCCAAACATCACCCAACCAGAGGAAAGAGGGATTGTGTTAAGGGATATATTGGAAGAAGATCCAAGCGAAAACCCTGTTAAAGATACTGCAAGAAACCAAAGGCATTATAAAAATATTGATGAAAAGTCATTGTGTATGACTGCCACTATGTATAAGGGTGCAGGTAACAATGGTATGACTTTAGTTCCAATAAGGGCAGGCGCCTGGAGAGGGAGATCATTAGATGAAAGCGGTAAAAATGTTAAATGGAAAGAAACTACTCCAAAGCAAATGCTAGAAACTAGAAAAGATGAAAAGAGTAACGCTGTTAGTACCTTCACCAAAGATAATGTAGTTGTTACTTTTTCTGAAGATAGAATAAATAAATTTAAAGAAACATTAAAAGATGATCCAAAACCATCAGCAAATGGGATTATACAATTAAACAATCCAAGTCATTCAAGCAGTAGAGTTTATTCTCCAGAGGGTAAATCTCCAACATTGATGGCTGGTAATAGTGGTGGTGGAAAAGAGCCAGTAAAAATTAATGATGGTGTTTACTGGCGAAAATTAACTCCTGTTGAGTGCGAACGATTACAAACAGTGCCAGATAATTACACCGAAGGCGTATCCAATACCCAACGCTATAAAATGCTTGGTAACGGATGGACTGTGGAAGTTATCTGCCACATTCTTAAAAATATGGAGAGCGTATGAGCGACTTAATGATAACTAACTTAACTGTATTCCTGGCTGTGTTAGCTATATGGATGATATGGAGGCAAGAATGAAAGACGAATGTCCTAACTGTAATGGCTGTGGCACATTACCAACCAATGAAGTTTGCGAGTATTGCAACGGAACAGGGAGAGAGTGATGTCAGGTAAAGGCGATAAACCAAGACCAATGAAAGATAGAGAAAGATTTGAAAAAGAATTTGATCGTATCTTTAACCAAAGAAAGGAGAAAAAAGATGGCAATAAAACTAATACTAAGTAGCGAAGATAAAAACATTCTCAACGAAGCGCTAAGACAATACGCGCTCCCAACCATGAATAAAAAGAAGCAAACGCTCGAAGAAAAACGATTTGTGGCCCAGATCGAGAGCCTCATAATGCAGATAAATTTCAGCAAGGAAATACACTAATGAATGTTACTAACATATCCAATAACCTAGGCGAACATGTCCAACACCCTAGGCGAACATATCCAACGAAGGTAACTAACATATCCATATATCCAATATATAAGAATTATATATGTATGAGAGAGGTAAAATGCTGTCGCATTTTCCCCTCTCTAAGCGCACTCGCGAAGTCTAACGCTCACTCGCGCACAAAGGTGGAATTAGGCGCACTTGCGCGAAGCGCAAGCGCAGGGGGTGCGAGGTGAGAAGGGAGCAAAATTATTGGTGGATGACACCGACAGAGATAGACGATCCCAAGCGAAGCGGTTTAATCCGACTTAGCGCGGTGCGCGAGCAGAAAGACTTTGCGCATGTGCGGAATATTGTTTGGCGTTGGTATAGGCGCGAGGTGGCAGGGAGAACAGATCTTACGCCTAGCGCGAAGCTGTGTGCCTGGTCGCTAACGGAACGCTGGCGCTGGGAAACTTATTCTTCACACGATGCCATAGCGTATTACGCCAAAATGGTTGGTTTACATAGAAAGACCTGTGGGAGAGCTATTACCGAGTTAATAGAAAAAGAGGTGGTGTGGTGCGTGCTTGAAGATGAAAAGCGCAGGTTAAGAAAATCCCAGGCAGGTGGTAAAAAGCACTTTTTATTGGTGGGGTTAGGCTATCTACTAAAGGAGGGAGAGTTAAGATAGCCTATTAATACCCCATGAAAGGAGGGCGCGCGCTCTGTGTGTGGGTGGGGGGATGTCGAACACGCGCCCAAAACTAGATGATTCTTCCGTTCTTGGTTACTACTGCGAGTTTATCTCCGTATTGGTCTTTTAAGATCCAATCGCCCTCAGTAGTTTGTATTGATGTTTCTCTGCTAGCGTAGGGTAACTCTCCTATATAACCTCTATCGCGTAGACTGCAATGGTATTTGTGTTCCGCCATTTCGTAAGTCATGCTGAATACCTCAATGCTCTGGACATAGCATCATTTTCCGCGTCCCATTGTTCCGCGTAAGTTTTCCAAGTTTTGTATTCGCCTTTAGGGGTACATTCTTTAATTGCATATCCGTTTTTTAATTGTTGGATAACAATTATAGGATTTCCATTTTCGCGTTTAGCGATACTTTCCCAAATAATATTTTTCATTATCTCCTCCATATTGTTTTTGGTTTTTCTGTTGGTTGTTCGTTAATGCTTTCTAGTAATGCCCTTTTAATGTTGGTTAAGCTGTGGCCCTTTGTGTCCAGAATCTTAAAATCATTTAATCTTGGTTTATAGGTAGCATGTTTATAAGCGCGATATAGTGCGCTTTTGTCGTCATCCATAGAGCCTTTGTATGTCCACTCAATTTGATCTCCCTCATAGTTAAAATAAAATTTAGCGTTATTAATCATCTTTTCCCTCCTTGTAATCAATGTACGCGTTGCCTAGTAGCATAGTAAGAATGGCTAACAATCCTGTAGTGAATAAAATAATAAACCCTTTTAGGATCGTAGCCATGTCTATCAGTCGTTCTCCTCTTGTACGAAATAATCCGCGTTATTAGTTCCAATGCTTTGGTATTTATCCTCTAGGGTTTCTTCCTTTCTGCGCTTATCGTCATAGACTTTGACAGTCTTACCGCTTGGATAATGTTTAAGCATGTAATCCCAATCCGCCCTAGTTTCTAGGGTTGGTAAGTCTGTTCTTTCTTTGAAGATCTGGAAACGCCTTTTTTCTACTTTATCTTTATGCTCAGTCATAATTAACCTCCTAAGAAAAGAAATAATAAAAGCGGAATGCAAACGATAGCGATTGACAGCTCAGTTATTAACCGAGCTGTATCCGTCCAATGAATTGGTTGTTGTGGTTTGTGGTTGATGTAGTCTTTCATTATGAGTTCTCCTCTTGTTGCCATTCTCCACAATGTCCGCAGCTCCAATCATTAACCGGATGCGGCGCAAAGGTCATTTCTCCGGTTTGATTGCATTTAATGCATTTGTAATTACTACCATCATCTAAAGGGTTTCCGGTAATTAATACATCGTTTATGTCATATAAAGGTGATTTTTGAAAATTCATTACGCCACCTCCTTAGGATCGTATTCTCTTATATCCTCAGAGGGAAAGACTTGATCATTCATTTCCTCGTTTAGTCGCTCTCTCGCTATCTTCTCAGCATCAAACCAGGAATCGGCTTTGATGTCATAGTATGCGACATACTCAACGCATATCCTCACATTGTAGGTGCTTTGTGTTATGTCTTTGTCGGTTGCTTGTTTAAATGTGATATTCATTACGCTACCTCCTCAGATCTCATAATTTGATCACAAGTAATTTCTACAGCAAGCCATGCCATTTTATTTTTGAATGTTATATCGCTGTCTACAAATCCATCTTCTGAATTTACAAAACTTAACACAGTCATATCAAGCTCTTCTGCAAATTGAGAAACGATCTCCCATATTTCCTCTTTGTGGTTATCGTAAAAATCCACAGTATCAGAATAATAGATTAGATCGTTACAGCATCCGTTTACACATCCATATTCTGCGATTGCTTGGATGTCGTCTTTGGTTTGGGTTTCTAATACCCATGATTTAATGTTTTTCATTTTAACTCTCCTTAATAAATGATTAACAATGACTTATTATAAACTCATATTTATACACATTGCAACACTTTTTTACTCTCTTTATATATAAGGTTATTAACAACCTGTTAAAAGCCTATAAAATAAATATATAAAAGGGAGTTAATTACATGCAAAATGTAGCAATGAGCGAACAGAAAAAACCCAAAATTGGCAGAAAAAAGAGATTAAAAGATTTAACTGAGCAAGATTATCAGCAGATAAGTTTATGGGCTGGAGATGGTTTAAGTGAGCTACAAATAGCTACTTTACTAGGTTGTAGCATATCAACCATAACCAGAGAAAAGAAAAGGAATGAGCAATTTGAGCATGCTATAAAAAAGGGGAGATATAGAGCTGTACAACAAGTGGCCAATAAAGTCTTTCAAAATGCTATGGATGGAAAAGAAACTTCCGCGATTTTCTTTCTTAAAAACAGAGATCCAGATAATTGGGCAGATAGACAAGAAGTGCAGCACAATTTAAACCTGGCTAATGTGCTACAAGATGCCCAAGCACGGATAATCGAGGGAAAAAAGGTAGAAACGCTAGAGAAAAAGGAGCAGTTTCTTTTGAAGGACAATGACAGCTCACAAGATAACTAGGCAAATGCACGCGCGCGCAGATCTCATCTTCTCCCTTCTGTATGTAAGCGCGCGCGCGCATGTTCAAGGGTTGCCGATTTCTGATCCTTCCAGAAATTACCCCCCCTTGAACACCCAGCGTAGTGCGTATATATATAAACTGTTGAGATAATTTTTTTTATGAAATATAAGCCAGAGCAAGAAAAGGAATTGATGACCTCTATTTGGTCAATGAATGTTAAAGATGATCCACTAAACTTTGTTAGATTTGTGTTTCCATGGGGAGAAAAGGACACCCCCCTCGAACATTTCTCAGGGCCAAGGAAGTGGCAAGAAAAAATTTTGCGGGAAATTTCAACACATATACAAAGAAACCAAGTAGTTGATGTTCCTGAAATGTTTAGATTGGCGGTAGCATCGGGGCGTGGTATCGGTAAGTCTGCATTAGTATCTTGGTTAATACTATGGATGCTATCTACCAGGCTTGGCGCAACCATAATTGTTACCGCCAACACCGAACAACAGCTCAGATCAAGAACATGGGCTGAATTAGGTAAATGGCTAACGCTATCTATCCACTCCCATTGGTTTACCAAAACAGCCACAACCATAAAACCAGCACCATGGTTTGAAGAAGCTCTAATCCGCGACTTAAAAATTGACACTGGTTATTACTACGCGCAAGCGCAATTATGGAGTGAAGAAAACCCAGATGCTTTTGCTGGTATTCACTCATCCTACGGAGTATGCCTAATTATGGATGAGGCATCAGGTATCCCCGCGCCCATATACTCAGTTTCCGAAGGGTTCTTCTCAGAACCCACCGCAAACCGCTTCTGGTTTACATTCTCCAACCCGCGCAGAAACACAGGGCCATTCTACGATTCCTTCCACGCCAAGCGCGCCTATTGGAAAACCGAACAAATCGACTCGCGCACAGTCGAAGGCACAGACCAAGCCCTCTTTCAAAAGATGATCGAACAGTATGGCGAAGATTCCACAGTCGCGCGCGTGGAGGTCATGGGCGAGTTTCCTAGCGCAGACGATGACACAGTGATCTCTATGGAACTCATCCGCGCAGCGATGGGGCGCGATGTATCACTCACCGCCTCCGCGCCCATAGTTTGGGGCTTAGATGTCGCACGCTTTGGCGGAGATAACTCCGCGCTGTGCGTGCGCCAAGGGAACACAGTTATCGAGATGATTACATTCCCCAGCATGGATCTCATGCAGTTATGCGGTGCGGTCAAGAACAGATACGATGATGCGACTGCGATGGAAAAACCAACAGAAATTCTGATTGATGTTATTGGTTTGGGATCTGGAGTAGTAGATCGCCTCGCAGAGCAAAATCTCCCTGTGCGCGGTGTGAATGTGGCTGAATCACCAAGCACGAAAAAGAATTATTTGAACTTACGAGCTGAATTATGGTTTGAGGTAAAAGATTGGTTGGCGAAGCGTGATTGCCGACTTCCTATTGATGACGAGCTTGCCTCGGAACTCGCTTCGCCTTTGTACAAATATACCTCAAGCGGAAAGATAAAAATAGAATCGAAGGATGAAATGCGGAAAAGGGGTATAAAAAGTCCAGACAAAGCAGATGCGCTTGCATTGACCATGGCATCCTCGGCTGCAAGTTTTAGTGGAAGTGGTAACTATTTCGGTTATAATTTCAAGAAACCTCTCAAATCGCGAATCATAAGAGTTGGATAATTTATGGCAAAGAAAGACTACGAAGAAAAAATAGAAGAACTACTTGAGGGCTCTGAAGAAGAATCCGAAGAAATGGAAGTAGAGAATGAGGAACAAGATCTTCAAGATTTAGTTGGCGTTATTAAATCCGAGATGGATGATGCTAAAGACTTCATTCATCAAGTTGGTCAAGAACGCGCAGAGTCTACCGAGTATTATCTTGGCAACGAGCCAGAATCTACTTCGTCTTTGCAGTCTGAATTTATTTCTACCGATGTTAGAGATACAGTTTTATTTATGCTTCCACAAATCATGCGTACCTTTTTTGGTACGAAAAAGATTGTGGAGTTTGTTCCTAAAGGGCCTGAAGATATTGCCATTGCCGAACAGCAAACCGATTACATTAATTATTTAATTCAAGAAAAGAATCCTGGCTTCCAAGTTTTAT